>PPYE01046355.1_pt1 | contig 194583 bp, 171 predicted proteins | sample 1559881 | NCBI WGS metagenome assembly PPYE01 (sample SAMN08240022, study PRJNA423297) | Human gut metagenome, whole genome shotgun sequencing project.
GCTTGATATTCAGCCTTTATTTGTTGTCAGCAGCCCCCGTTTCGTGGTCTGCGTGTAGTTCCTTGTAAACTGACCTAAATTACCATAAAAATCCAGTTCCCGCACCAAAGTACCTTAAAATGCTCCAAAACGGCAAAAAGCAGGGGCTGCTGCACTTTCGGCTAAAACGATGTGCAGCAGTCCCTGCTTTTAGAGCAAGTACCTTATGCGCTGGCGCGGCCATGACCGGTGCGCACCAGCCGGTATTCCCGCGGGCTGAGACCATACCGCTCGTGGAACAGGCGGTAGAAATAGCTGGTGTTCTCGTAGCCCACCAGAGAAATGATCTGCTGGATGTTCATGTCGCTGCGGCGCAGCATGCGGGCAGCGGTCTCCATACGGTGCTTTTGCAGCAATTCCTTATAGGTGCGTCCGGTCTGGGCACGCACGCACTCGCTGACATATGCCAGCGAAACGCCGTACTCCCGTGCCACGTTGGAAAGGCTTGCTTCGCGGTAATTCTGGGTGATCTCTTTGAGTGCCGCCTGCACCAGTGCTTCGCGGCTGACCGTTCCGGCCCTGACTTCCGGCAGGATAGGATTCATCTGTGTCATCTGCGTTTCCTCCGTAAAGGGTGCGGCGGGCGGGGACTGGGGGATGTCGGACGCCCGCCGCACAGGGAATGGCGGCTCCTGCCGCCCTACACCTCAGATACGAACCGACGCACCGGAATATTGCAGAAAGCTAAAAAATTTTTAGTCAATTTTCGTTGTAGGAGTCAGACCCCTCTCAGTCACGCCTGACGGCGTGCCAGCTCCCCCGAAGGGGGAGCTGGCACGAACCGGTAGATGCTTAAAAGCTCCCCCTTCGGGGGAGCTGGCGAACGTAGTGAGCCTGAGAGGGTTTTCGTCTTACAGAAAAAGACCGCTTCCGCACCGGGCAGAAACGGCCTTTTTCAGGAGAAATAAAGAAAACACGAACCCTCAAACATGAGGAAGGGAAATGCTCAGAACATGCTCTCGTCCTTATAGCGGCCGGTGCGCACGAACTGCACCCACTCGGCCACATTCACGGCGTGGTCGCCGATGCGCTCCAGATACTTAATGACCATCAGCAGGTCCAGCGCTGCGTCCACCTTGCCGGGATCTTCGGCGATCTCCTGCGCCAGCTGATGCTTGATGGCGTTGAAGTCGTGATCCACCTCGTCGTCTGCGGCGATCACCCTGCGGGCGGCATTTTCGTCCTCTGCCGTCAGGGCATCGAGGGCATCCAGGATCATCTGGTGGGCCTTTTTTCCCATGGCAATGGCCTGACTTACCGCCGGGTCGCCCTCTTTGCGGACGGTGACAAGGTGGGGGATGATCTCGGCGATGTCGGCGGCATGGTCGCCGATGCGCTCAATGTCCGTGACCACCTTCATGGCGGTGGAGATGCGGCGCAGATCGCCTGCCACCGGCTGCTGACGCAGCAGCAACGTCATGCAGCGGTGCTCGATATCCCGCTCCATATTGTTGATGCGGGCATCCCCCTTCACGATGGCCGCAGCTGCATCGGCATCAGCAACGCAGAGCGCTTCCAGAGCGTTCTCCACGGCATCGGCAGAGTTGCGGCCCATTTCGGTCAGCGAATTTTTCAGCGATTCCAGATCGGTGTCGTACTGTTTACGGATACTCATAGCTGTTTCCTCCTTTAACCGAACCGACCGGAAATGTAGTCCTCGGTGCGTTTATCCTGCGGTGCGCTGAAGATCTGCGCCGTGGGGCCCACTTCCACCAGCTCGCCCAGCAGGAAGAAGGCGGTGCGGTCGCTGATACGGGCCGCCTGCTGCATGTTGTGGGTAACGATGACCACCGTGTAGTTCTTCTTCAGCTCACTCATCAGCTCCTCCACCTTCATGGTGGAGCCGGGGTCCAGAGCACTGGTGGGCTCGTCCATCAGCAGCACTTCGGGCTTCACCGCCAGTGCGCGTGCGATGCACAGACGCTGCTGCTGGCCGCCGGAAAGGCCCAGCGCGCTCTTTTTCAGGCGGTCCTTCACCTCGTCCCACAGGGCCGCGCCCCGCAGAGAGCTTTCCACCAGCTCGTCCAGCTCAGCCTTATTGCGCACGCCGTGCAGCTTGGGGCCGTAGGTGATATTGTCGTAAATGCTCATGGGGAAGGGATTGGCCTTCTGGAACACCATGCCCACCCGGCGGCGCAGGTCGGTAAGCTGCATTTCCCGGGCAAAGATGTCCTCGCCCTTCAGCCGCACATCGCCCTCGATGCGCACATTCGGCACAAGGTCGTTCATGCGGTTGAGGGTCTTTAAAAAGGTGGACTTGCCGCAGCCGGAAGGGCCGATGAGCGCAGTGATCTCCCGCTCGCCCACGTCCAGCGAAATGCCTTTCAGCGCCTTGAAGTCGCCGTACCAGAGGTTCAGGTCTTTTGCCGATATCACCGGCATGTTCGTGTTTTCCATAGAGTACCTCATTGTTGAATTTCAACAGGAAGTTTACCGTTTCGACCCTTCCCGTGAAAAGGTAGATTTGAAAAATCCGCAGATTTTTCAAATCTACGAAATTAAAAATAATTTTTCCGCGATTCATGGCCAGAGCGAATGCGGAGGCCATTTTGAACAGTAAAATCAAATTTTACTGTTTCTGTTTCAGCTTAGTCTTTGCCAGCCGCGCCGCAAGGTTGATGGCCAGCACCAGCACCAGCAGCACCGCACCGATGCCCCATGCGGAATCAAAATCGCCGTCCTCAAAGGCACGCAGGTACAGCAGCACCGACAGGGTGGCACCGTTGGAGGTGTAGGCTTTGGCCACGCTCTTGGCAATGACCTCTGCGGCACCGGCGGTGAAAAGCAGGGCGGCACTTTCGCCCACGATGCGGCCCACAGCCAGAATGCAGCCGGTCACGATGCCGTCGATGCTGCAGGGCAGCACGATGGTGCGGATGATGTGCCACTTGCCTGCACCCAAGCCCATGGCACCCTCACGGTAGCCCTGCGGCACCGTCTTGAGGGATTCCTGCGTGGTGCGGATGATGGTGGGCAGGTTCATGACCACCAGCGTGAGTGAACCGGACAGCAGACAGGTCTGGAAGCCCAGCGCCTGACTGAACACCAGCATGCCCACCAGACCGTAGATGATGCTGGGGATGCCCGCCAGCGTTTCGTTGGTAAACTCGATGACCTCGATGAGCCGCCGGTTGGAGGCATACTCGGTCAGGTAGACCGCCGCGCCCACGCCCAGAGGCAGTACGATCAGTAATGTCAGCACAATGACATACAGTGTGTTGAGGATGGCAGGCAGGATGCCGTCGGTCTTTTTCAGCACACTAGCAGTGGTAGAAAGGAACTTCCAGCTGATGTGGGGGATGCCCCGCACCAGCACCATGCCGATGATACCGGCCACCAGCACCATCACCAGCACGGCGCTGGCCCAGACCAGCGCGGTCATGACCCGGTTCCACATCTGACGGGAAGGCGAAAGGCCCTTATTCATCCCGGCTTCCTCCCTTCAGCACAACGTTCAGCACAACATTAATGATCATGATAAAGACGAACAGCACCAGCGCGATGCTGAACAGCGCCTGCCGCTGCAGACCGCCGGCATAGCTCATCTCCTTGGCGATGGCGGTGGTCAGGAATGTGACGCTGCGGAAGGGACTGTCCGGCATGTTGGGGCTGTTGCCTGCCACCATCATCACCGCCATGGCCTCGCCGATGGCACGGCCGATGCCCAGAACAATGCCTGCGGCAATGCCGCTTTTGGCTGCCGGAATGCTGATCTTGAACCATGTTTCGGTGTCGGTGGCACCCAGTGCCAAACTGCCCTGCTCATACTCCGGCGGCACGGCGTTCAGCGCCGTGACCGACACGGACACGATGCTGGGCAAGATCATGATGGAAAGCACCACGATTGCGCTCAGCAGGCAGGCACCGGAAGCCTTGCCGAAGGTCTTTGCCACGGCGGGCACCAGCACCTGCATGCCCAGCAGGCCGAACACCACGCTGGGGATGCCGGACAGCAGCTCGATGGCGGTGACCACCACGGTGCGCAGCTTGGGGTCGGCGGCCTTGGAGAGGAACACCGCCGTCAGCAGGCCGATGGGCACACCGATGATGGCAGCGCCCAGCGTGCCGTAGATGCTGGAAAGGATGAACGGCAGGATGCCGAACAGCGGCTGGGCCGCCGTGGAGGCCCACTTTGTGCCGAACAGGAATTGGAACAGGCCGATCTTGTGGATGGCCGGCACGCCGGAGATCACCATGTACACCGAGATGAGCACCACGCAGCCCACAGCCAGCATACCGCACAGGAAGAAGATGAAGTTCATCACCGCTTCCAGCCATTCGGCGGGGGTGCGGGGCAACCGCACCCGGCTCAGATAGGATTTTTTGTTCATAGCTGAAATCCTTTATAAAAGCCGCGTCGGCCCGCAGAAACGGCAGCCCGACGCGGCAGTTTTCTTGTTCAGATGCGGGGCAGGCGGTTCACCGGAGAGCTTTCCCCGGCAAACCACCCGGTAATTACTCGTTCACCGGCACAGCGCCTGCGGTGCGGATGAGGTCGGCAGCGTCCTTGCTGGTGGCAAAGTCCACAAAGGCCTGTGCCTGCTCAGACAGGGTCATGCTCTTGTTGGTGACGAACACGAAGGGACGCTGGATCTTGTAGCTGCCGTCCTTCACGGTGTCCTCGCTGCACTCCACACCCTCCACGGTGACCATAGCAACGGTGTCGCCCACAGCGGACAGGGAAGCGTAGCCGACAGCCAGAGGATTGGCCTCCACAGCGCTGATGACTGCGCCGGTAGCGGTCAGCTCCTGTGCGTACTTGCAGCTGTCCTTCACGTCCACGATGCTCTCAAAGCCATCGCGGGTGCCGGAACCGGCCTCGCGGCCCACCAGAACGATCTCGCCGTCGTCGCCGCCCACATCCTTCCAGTTGGTGATCTCGCCGGTGAACATCTGCTTCAGCTGGTCCACGGTCAGGTCTGCCACCTTGCTGGCCTTGTTGACAACGATGGCGATGCCGTCCAGAGCCACGGTGGTGCCGTCCACGTCGTTCTTCTCGTCGTCCTTCAGGGCGCGGGAGGACAGGCCGATGTCCAGCGTCTTATCGGTAGCACCGGTGATGCCTGCGCCGGAACCGGTGGGGTCGTAGCTGACGGTGACCCCCGGCTCCACCTCGGCAAAGCCCTCGGTCAGGGCTGCGATGACGTTCTTCATAGAGGTAGAACCGCCGGTAGCCACATTGCCGGACAGGGTGCCTGCAGCGGTCTCAGCAGCGGCAGAAGAAGAGGTGGACTCCGCAGCAGAGGATGCCACAGTGGAAGAGGCTGCGCCGCCGCAGGCGGTCAGAGCCATCGCTGCAGCAGCAGCGCCGCAGACAGTGATAAACGAACGACGAGTGATCTTTTTCATAACCCTTTTCCTCCAATAAATGCCGGAACGCCGTTCCGGCCGATGTTTTCTTGTTTCTCTGTGTTTTCCTTGGGAACGGCCTTATTGTACCGCACCGCCATGCGCGCTGCGACCATGTACGCGCAAAATGGAGGTAAAGCTTTTGCACAGGCTCCGGCGGCAGTGTCAACTTGTGGTAAAGCCGGGCAGAAAAACATGCCGCTTTTCTTTACATGGAGAGAAAAACTGCCCAAAAGGCCTTTTCCGCCGCTGGGCAGAACGACAAAAAGCCCCGGGCACTCTTTCAAAGAATGCTCGGGGCAAAAGGGTCTGCGGGTCAAACCGTGGTAAGGGAAGGCAGGGTCTTGGTGGCTGCATAGCCGCCATTCTTCTTGACAAGGAACAGCGTCTCGCTGATGCCGTTGATAACGATCTTCAGCACCGCAGGCTGACCATTCCGGTAAGCTTCCTTGATTTCTGCATCGGGGAAGTTCAGCCTCAGATCTTTTTCCTCTGTGGCAAAGGGCTTGCCCAACAGCGTGTCGGAGACAAAGAAAGTCCCGGCGGGGGATACCTGCTTCAGCTTTGCTTCGCCCACGGAAGCTTGGAACATGTCGCCGTACTGTCCGCCCTGCCAGCTGCCGCCGCCGGCGTCATAGCGCAGTCTCACCTTGCCGGTGATGGCACCCTTGTCCGTGCCGGATTCCGTGCCCAGATCCACATCCAGACCAAAGACCTTCACGGTGAAGGGTCCGATCTGGACCTCGTCGTCTGCCAGCTGACCGCTGCCGCCGCAGCCGACCAGCACGCCGGACAAAGAGATTGCTGCAGCCGCAGCTGCTGCGCTCTTCATAAAGGTACGCCGGGTCATTTTTTCTGCCATAATATTGCCCTCCTCTAAAAGCGTTTTTCTGTGTTTTTAGCGTACCACTTTTTGGGAGTCTGTCAACAAAAATATGACAAAAAGGCGCTCTGTACACATAATTTGCACAGAGCGCCTTCTGCTCAGCAGTATTTTGTTCCGTCCGGGCAGTAGAACTGCACGTACTTCTGCCACTCGGTCTCGCTGATGGTGCGGCGGTAGCAGTCCACCAGGGCATCCACGGCCTGCCGGTCCGCAAAGGTACCGGCACCCGGGCAGTCCAGCACCAGAATGCGGAACCATGCATCGAACAGGTGCTCGGTGAAGCCGGTATCCCGCGCGCCGCACCGGGCATAAAAGCCCAGCCGCCGCACAGCCATAGCTTCGTCCTCCGCCTTATCCGGGCATTCGGCCTCAATGAGGATGGCCTGCGCACCGCGCTCGTGCTGCGGCAGATCGGCCAGCAGCTGCGCGCCCAGCCCTGCAGAACGGTATTCCGGCAGCACGGCAAAGTAATCCAGCTGGCTCACCCTGCTGCCTGCCGGGCGCACCATGAGCAGGTACGCCGCCAGTGTTTCGCCGTCGAACACGCCCCATGTGTGGGCTGTGCCGTCCGCTTCGCTGTTCAGGATCATGCTCAGGGGCTTTAGCTCCGTGGGCGGAAAGTCCCGCCGCATTTCGTCCAGATAGACCCGCGTCAGTTCTTTTTCGTTCAGTTTCCGCCAGCTGTACACTTTGCTCATGGTTTTTCCTCCCGTATCTGCCTTTTGAACCAGTATAGCACACTCCGCGCGGGAACGCAAAAAGCCGCCGGGAGCGGCAGGCTCTGCCCTTCTCCCGGCGGCTTTTATGGAAATGCAGGAGCAACCAGTCTCCCGCACAAACTCCGTTCAGAATGCTGTGTGCGTTACAGCATCTTCTTCAGCTCGTCGTACACGAACTGGACCTTGGTGCCGATGATCACCTGGCAAGCGTTCTTGCTGGGGCGGATGACACCGGCAGCACCAGCGGCCTTGACAGCCTTCTCGTCCACCTTGGCGTTATCCTTGACCTCAAAGCGCAGACGGGTTGCGCAGTAACCAACGTCCTTCACGTTCTCCTTGCCGCCGACAGCAGCCAGAACAGCGGAAGCAACTTCGGTATAGTTGTTGTTTGCCAGAACGACCTTCTTCTCGGCCTCTTCGTCCTCGTCCTCACGGCCGGGGGTCTTCAGGTCGAACTTGGTGATGGCAAAGTAGAACACTGCGTAGAACACCACGAAGGCTGCGATGCCCAGAGGAATGATCATCCAAGTCTTGGCAGCTGCGGGCAGGGAAGCGGAGAACACCAGGTCGGTGGCACCTGCGGAGAAGCAGAAGCCGGCACGGAAACCGGAGTAGTAGGTGATGATGGTGAAGATGCCGTACAGAGCAGCGTACACAACGTACAGCGGGAAGCACAGGAACATGAAGCCGAACTCGAAGGGCTCGGTAACGCCGCAGACGAAGGCGCAGATTGCAGCGGACAGAACCAGGCCGATGGCAGCCTTCTTGTTCTTAGCGGTCTTGACCATAGCCAGAGCAGCGCCCAGGACACCGAACATCATGCAGGGGAAGAAGCCGGACATGTACATACCAAGGCTCCAGCCCACATCAGCAGAGGTCTCGCCAGCCCAGAAGTGGCTCAGGTCGCCCAGACCGATGGTGTCGAACCAGAACACGTTGTTCAGAGCGTGGTGCAGGCCGGTGGGGATGAGCAGACGGTTCAGGAAGGCGTAGATGCCGGCGCCGATGCCGCCCATGCCAGCGATGCCGTTGCCGATTGCGACCAGAGCGTCGAAGATGACGGGCCAGACGAACAGCAGAACAACGGACACCAGAATGGAGATCAGACCGGTAGCGATTGCAACGAAGCGCTTGCCGGAGAAGAATGCCAGCCAGTCAGGCAGCTGGATATCCTTGAACTTGTTGTAGCAGGCAGCGCCCACAACAGCGGCCAGAATGCCGATGAAGGAGTTGCCGGCGACCTTCTGGAAGGCGATGTAGGTAGCAGTGCCTTCTTCCAGGTGACGGACCATGCCGACCACACCGGGGTTCAGCAGCTGCTGCATCATCAGGAAGCTGACCAGACCGGCCAGACCTGCGGTGCCGTCGTTGTCTGCAAGGCCGACAGCGGCACCAATGGCAAACAGCCATGCCATGTTATCGATCAGAGCGCCGCCTGCCTTGACCAGCAGGAAGCCAACGGTGTAAGCTGCGCCGGAGGTTGCTGCACCGGGAACGCCCATAACGCCCGGAGCAAGGGCATAACCAAGACCCATCAGGATGCCGCAGATCGGCAGGACCGCGACGGGAAGCATCAAAGCTTTGCCCAGTTTCTGGAGATACTTCATCATAAAGCACATTCCTCCTTAAGAAATGTTTGTGTTTACAGACGCCTCTGGTTGCAGGCCGTCCATAATTCCGTAATAGAATAGTAACATATTTCCGCAAAAAAAGAAAGTCCCTTTCGCCTTTTTTCTATCAAAATGCATCAAAAGTCCTCATTTGGCAGTTTTTCAGTCGATAATTTTTGGGTTTTCCGCACAAGGGTCGTCTTTGTGTTGAAAATTCTTTTCTTTTTACGTACATTTTGCCCAAAGGCTTGCATCCCACAGCCGAATCGGGTACTATACTATTATAAAGAACATGCGCCCTCTCAGGCCGCTTCGCGTCCAGCTCTCCCAAAGGGAGAGCCCTTGGCAAAACCGCAAACTTTGCATGGACTGCCAAAGCCTCCCACTTTGGGGGAGGTGGCATTGCGCAAGCAATGACGGAGAGGGCGAGGATGCAAAATAAAAGGAGACAGCATTATGGAATGGACTGATATCCGCCTGACCGTGGCCAAGGCCGACGCCGACAACGCCGAAGCCGTTGCCACCATGATCGCCGAGGGCGGCATCTATATCGAAGACTACAGCGACATCGAGCAGCAGGTGGCCGAGATCGCCCATGTGGATCTGATCGAGCAGGAGCTGCTGGACAAGCCCCGCGATACCGTTATCATCCATATGTATCTGGAGCCGGGCGCTTCCCCCGTGGAAACGCTGGCCCTCATTGCTGCCCGCATGGAAGCCGCAAACATCGCCTACACCGTAGAGACCGAAGGCGTGGAGCAGGAGGACTGGCAGAACGGCTGGCGCAAGTATTACCACCCCCTGGAGATCGGCAAACGGCTGGCCGTGGTGCCCTCGTGGCAGCAGTACGACACTGACCGGGTGAAGCTGATCCTTGACCCGGGCCTTGCCTTCGGCACCGGCGGCCACGAGACCACCAGCCTGTGCATGGAAGCGCTGGACGAGCGGGTGACCGGCGGCGAGCGGGTGCTGGACATCGGCACCGGCAGCGGCATCCTTGCCATTGCGGCGCTGAAGCTGGGCGCTGCTGTGGCCGAGGGCGTGGACATCGACCCTGTGGCCGTGCGCACCGCAGGCGAGAACGCCGCGTTGAACGGTGTGCAGGACAAGCTGACCGTGCTGGTGGGCGACCTTTCCGATAAGGCCAGCGGCAAATACGATATCATCACCGCCAACATCGTGGCCAATGCCATCCTGTCTCTGGCTCCTGCCGTGCCGGGCCTGATGGCGGAGGGTGCCACCTTTATTGCCAGCGGCATCATCGACAGCCGCAAGGACGAAGTGATCGCCGGGCTGGAAAAGGCCGGCCTTGCCGTTGTGGAAGTGAAGGAGAAGCGCGGCTGGGAGTGCATCGTCTGCAAGAAAGCGTAAGGAGATTTTATGCCGCACCGTTATTTTACCACCGAGATCTCTGACGGCACCGCCACCCTGCGCGGGGCCGATGCCCACCATCTTGCCCGCGTGATGCGCGCAAGGCTGGGCGATACTGTCATTCTATGCGACGGCAATGCCGTGGAATACACCGCCACCATCACCGGCTTTGGCGATGAGTGTGTGGAGTTCCGGGTGGAGCCGGGCTATCCCAGCGCCGCCGAACCCAGCGTGGAGGTCACTCTGCTGGCTGGTTATCCCAAACAGAACAAGCTTGAGCAGATCATCAAGCACGGCGTGGAGCTGGGCGCAGCCCACATCGTGCCCTTCTTCAGCCGGTATTGCGTGGCGGCCCCCAAAAAAGAGGAGCAGAAGAACGAGCGCTACAACCGCATTGCGGTGGAAGCCGCCAAGCAGTGCGGCCGCGGTGTTCTGCCGGATGTGGCCCTGCCGCTGGCAAACTTCGGGGCCGTGTGCCGCACCTTTGCACAGTACGACCTTGTGCTGTTCTGCTACGAGTGCGGCGGCGCGCCCCTGCGCGACCTGCTGGCCGCAGCAAAGCCCGCCGATGGTGAAAAACTGAAAATCGCCATCGTGACTGGAGCCGAGGGCGGCTTTGCCGCCGAGGAAGCCGAGATGGCCGCAAAGGCCGGTGCCAGAACGGTGGGCCTTGGCCCCCGCATCTTGCGGTGCGAGACCGCCCCGCTGGCCGTGCTTGCTTCGGTCATGACCCTGACGGGAAATCTGGAATAATGCTTTGTGCTGCTCGGCAGCGCCTGCGGGCCTTCCGGACAGCAACAAGGGGCCGCTCCTGGAAAGGAGCGGCCCCTTGTTTTTTTATTGTTCCGCTGTGCAGACGCAGGGCAGATCAGTCAATGAGACCCTTGTCCTTTGCATTCTGCCAGGTAAGGCAGACGCGCAGCTTGCTAACCGGGAAGCACGGATGGAACTTGTTGTTGTCCTCGTCGAACTTCATCAGCTCCTGCTCCACCATCCAGTGTGCAGCCTTCTGGGCATCGGTGTCGTCGGCGTCAATGTCCGCATACAGGTTCTCATCGGTCATGTTCTGCGGCTCCGGCTTGCCTGCACGCTCCCAGACCAGCTCTGCCAGCTCGATGCGGTCAGACGGCAGGGGGAGGCCCTGCATGTTCATCAGACGGTAGATGCCGGTGCCGGTCTCATAGGCACCCAGGATTACAGCGCCGCCGATGATGACACCGGGCAGGACGGGGTCCACGGGGCCCACCGGGTCCACCGGGTCTACCGGGTCCACCGGGTCCACAGGCGGCTCCACGGGGTCCACGGCTTTGTACACGGCTCTGACCGTCACGTCGCCTTTGGGCATTTCAAAGTTCGCCGTGGTATGGTCCTCCTCATTGGGGAAGCTCAGCAGGTCATTCATTTCATTCTGTACAACGCCGTTCAAGATCACGATCCCGGCCCAGCCTGCGAACTTCTGTCCATCGGGGGCTGGGTCTGCGGTCAGGGTGACCGGGGTGCCCACCGGCACCTGCGTGACCTTATCCAGCACGGTCGTGCCGTCCACAGTCGCTTTGGCATTCTCGGCATCCACCGTGTAGCCGGTGCGCGGGGTCAGGTAGCGGTAGTTGTTGACCGCATCGTAGGCCACAAAATAGGTCTTGCCCTCTGCATCCTTATCGTTGCTGACAAGGTTCAGCTTTTCCTGCCCGGTCGCATCCGCCGTGGTGATCTGGCGCGGGGTGGCAATGGGGCTGTCTGCCACCTTTACGGTCGCAGTGTCGGTAAAGGTATCTTCGATGGTAATGTATTGTCCTGCTTCCAGATAAACATCGTTCTCGTTATCCTTGAAAGCCGCATCTTTTAGGGTGACACTTGATGCATTCTCTTTATTCCAGATGCCATACTGTGCATTTTCAATCGTAGCACTATGGATGTCGGTAATAGCATTCGCCTCCGTTCGTACACCCGACCTTGGAAGGTCGGTTTGATTTCCGGCAACACGAATTTCTGTTTTACCCTTGGTTTCATCAATCGTCATTTTGCCACGATTACAAATCACCGTTCCCTTACCCTCAAAAGTACCACCATGAATGTTTGTAGTACTATTTGCTGTTGTATTTATGCACAAGGAGGTGCTTTGGGAAGTGTAGCGGCCTCCGTTGATATCGGCTGTACCAATGTTCGTTACAGGACAACCACTCTCATTGCTTACTTCTACGTCATCGTTCAATTCGATTCTTGAAGTACCAGTACGATTGTACACTGTCGGAGCCCCCGGGCTCTTGCTTTCGTATTTTCCACCGTAAACATATGCCGTTCCCCAGTTGTTAAGCGCATTATCAAATTCAGAGAACGATGTTACATCGTGCAGATATACTGTCCCATAAAAATTGAATAGAGTTTCATGTCCGCTGGACTTATATATACCGCCGTTCATAGTTACTGTTGCTTTCGCTCCGTGTTCCACATCCACATGCACACGGATGCACCTTCCGCTGGTAACAGAGAACTCATTGTTCTGCAGATTATTGATTGTGACCGTGCCATTGCTGATTAGCAGAGCATTGTCGGTAGGTCCGAGGTTAGAATTTTCTACCGGCCCAGTAATATTGATGACCACATTTCCATCCGGCACGTTTATGGTAACCGTCTGTGTATAGGGACCGCTCATGCTATAGGTTCCCGATTTAGTAATCTCCTCGCCGTCTTTCAATATTCTTCCCTGATTCTCGCTTGCCTGCACACTCACGCCGGTTTCAGAGCCTGTCCCCCCAGCGGCAAATGCACTTGCCGGAAGGACAGAAGCCATCATGCAGCCTGCAAGTACCGCGCTGATGAGCCGTGTGCCAAATTTTTTCATGCTATGACTCCTCTCATGTTTCGCTTTTTTCATGAAGGCAGGCTGTTTTTTCGCCCGCCCGCACAGTTCACACACCTAAAGTATAACATTCCCACAACAAAGTGCAATCTTCATCCTGTACGAAGCTTTTGTACCCCCCCATGTTTTTTGGTGTGTTCTGCACAAAAACGGAAGAGAGAATGCTTTTGCAGCCGCAGAAAAAACAGCCCGGAACGACCCACAGATCGTTCCGGGCTGCTGTGTCAAAAATGGTTTGGAGCGTCAGAGCTCCAGCAGGGCCTTCTTCACGTTCAAAAGGTTCTGCGGGCTCACCGAGAAGCTGCGCAGGCCCAGCTGCAAATACTGCACCGTGTTGGCCGGGTTGCCCACCGCAAGGCCGCAGATGGTCACCGGCACATTGCGCACCTTTGCGGCATCCATCACCATGGTGATGAGCTTTTTCATGGCCTTGCTGGCTGGGCGGTAGTAGTGCTCCGCGCTGGCAAGCTCACGGTCTGCGGCGTGGGTATACTGGGTCAGGTCGTTGGTGCCGACCACAAGAAAATCGACCCCGTGCTCTACAAATTCCTCAGCGGTCAGGCAGGCAGCGGGTACGCTGAGCATCACGCCGAACTTTGTATCTTCGTTGAACGCCACGCCGCGCTCCCGCAGGTGCTCGCGGCAGCGCTCCACCACACGCATGGCTGCGTCCCAGTCCTCCACATTCGTCACCATGGGGAACATCACCCGCAGCGGGCCGCGGGCGGCGGCGCGCAGCAGTGCACAGAGCTGCGTCTCGAACTGGTGGGGCTGGCGCAGACTGTTGCGGATGCCCCGCAGGCCAAGCTTGGAAGACTGCAGGCCCTGATAGGCGTCGGAAATGGTGCGGTCTGAGCCAAAGTCGAAGGTGCGCACCGTTACCGGGCAGCCCTTGGCGGCAGCAAGACAGGAGCAGTAGAAGAAATACTGTTCCTGCTCATCGAGGATGCGGCCCGGCAGCATCATGTAGCCGGTGCGCAGCAGGCCCACGCCCTGTGCACCGGACTGCATGGCCGTGTCGATGTCCTCCGGCCCAAAGCAGTTGGCCAGCAGCTCAAAGGGCTGGCCGTCCTTTGTCCTGCTGGGCAGAGCATGCAGCTGCCCCATCTCTTCGTTCTCCCGCTGCAGCTCGCAGATGCGGGTCTCGGCCTGCTGGCGGGCGGCAGCGTCCGGGTCCAGCGTGCACTGGCCCCCGGTGGCGTCCAAAATCACGGTGCGGCCGTCGCAGTCGTCCAGAAAATCCCGGCCCACCTGCACGATGCCCGGGATATTCATTGCCCGGGCAATGATGGCTGCGTGGCTCTGGCCGCTGCCCTCTGCCGTGATGATGCCTAAAATCATGCCGGAAGGCACGCTGAACAGGTCGGTGGGCATCAGCCGCTCTGCGGCAAGGATCACCGGGTGATCCAGCGCCAGCCACATGCGGGGGCGGTTGGTGATGATGTTGATGACCCGGCGGCTTGCGTCGAGGATATCCACACTGCGCAGCTGCATGTAAGGGTTGTCCTTCATGTTGGCCAGCTGGTCGGCGTAGCGCTGGCCCACCTGATTCATGGCCGCTGCCGCGCCAATGCCTGCATTGATGCAGAAGCGCACCTCGTTCATCATGCCCTCATCGTCCAGCATCATGCTCTGGAACTGGAAGATGGCCTGCTCGCTGGGTGCGGCACGGTCTGCCATGGATTCCAGCTCGTCCTGTGCGGTGCGGATGGCATCGGTGAGCAGCTGCAGCTCCCGGGACGGTTTAAAGGGGCCCACGGTCGTGGTCTCCACATGGTGCTCCAGACGGCTCACCTGCCCCAGCACAAGGCCGGGAGAAGCGCAGGAACCTTTATACACTTTCATGTTCGGTCACCTCCGGCAAAAGCTCGGCTTCCGGCGTGGTCAGGGTGCGCCAGACCAGCGCCTGCAAAAAGGTATTGGGCAGCAGCGCGGCCAGTGCGGCCCGCGCCGCATCGGCACTGCCCTCAAACAGCGGTGCAAAGCTCTGCATCCGTGCCTGATCGCACTTTGCAAGGAATGCATCGCACAAAGTATGGGTGGTGTAGTAATGGGCCGGGTCCACACCGGCATCTTCCGCGGCGGCTTCCAGCGGGGCAAGGTCGGCATCCTTCATCTTGGCCAGCAGCAGGGCCGCATCCGCCGTCAGGGTGACCGGGTATTTCTCCCGCACGGCCTTTTGCACCCGCTCAAATTTTGCGTGGAACGCAGCAGCATCCGCGCAGCTCTGGGCATCACAGGAGACAGCATAGGCACACCCCCGCAGATATCCCATAGCGCGGCGGGTATCATAGTAGCCCAGCTCGATGTTGCGGCGGGCGGTGTCGGGGTCAAAGTGCAGGATATCGCCCAGCTCCCAGTAGCTGCGCACCATTACGGTGGGCAGGCCGGTGAGGTTGGGGCGGGTGATGCCCACGCCTTCCAGATCGACGCACACCAGTTCATCCGCGCCCATGCGTTTGGCAAGACCGGTGGGCATGTTGTCGCTGTAGCCGCCATCCAGAAACTTGACCCCGTCGATCTCCCGCGCACGCAGCGCCGGGAAGCAGGCAGCGGAGGCCATCAGGTAGTCCTTGACCTTTCCTGCCGGGATCTCGTCCAGCGTCAGCTCCCGGGGCTTTAAGCCCCGCTGCTCCACCGTGACAAGGCCGAAGCGGATGGGAGCCGCGCGCAGGGCATCCTCGTCCAGAACCCGCTCCACGATCTCTTCCAGCGGGGTCACATCCATGCCGCCGGCTTTCACCACGCTGCGCAGGAACTGGTGCAGGGCCGAAAGGTCGGCATCCTCCTCCGGCAGCTCCATCACATCCTTGCTGCGGATGGCCAGCCACATATCGCGGGCCGTCTCGTACTGGTCCAGCACGAACATGGCACCGTTCAGGCTGCCAACGCTGGTGCCGGTAATGATCTGCGGGTGCCAGTCCAGCTCCATCAGCGCGCGCCACACACCCACCTGATAGCTGCCCCTGGCTCCGCCGCCCGCCAGCACCAGAGCTTTGCACGGCGCACTGCGTTCATCCATTGCATCCGCCTCCTTTGATCGTTTCCGGTTTTGTTCAGATTATAGCATATTTCCAGAGAAATTTCTTCCGTTTTTTGTAAATTGATGCCTTTCTCCCGGCAAAGAAACATGGTATACTTGTCAGGATTTCAAAAGGAGGCATTCTCATGCACTGCAAGCAATGGATCTTTGATATGGACGGCACCCTGACCGACAGCATGACCGTGGTGTGGGAGGGTGCCCCCGACGCACTGCTGCGCCGCTATGGCCGCACCCCGCGGGGGGATCTGCGCGCCACACTGCTGAACATGGGAATGCAGGAGGGCGCACAGTATCTGATCCGGGAGTACAGCCTGCCGCTGACCGAAGAAAGCTATTTTTCCGTGATGCGCGAGGTGATCGCCGAATTGTACGAGACCGTGGAGCTGAAACCCGGCGTGCGCACGATGCTGGCAAAGCTGCAGGCCGAGGGCGCACGCATGTGCATCTGCTCCAACACCTGGGCCGAACAGTGCCGCACCGTGCTTACCCGGCTGGGCATCGCGCAGTATTTCTCCTTTATCGTGGAAGCGCGGGGCGTGCTGCACAAAAGCCACCCGGAGGTGTTCTTTGAGTGCATGAGCCGTCTGGGCGGTGCAGACCCCGCCGCCTGCGCCGTGTGCGAGGATGCCGTATACGCCGCCGCCACCGCCCACAAGGCCGGGTATTACGTCATTGGCATCGCAGACCGCACCTCTGCCGCCGACGAGCCGGAGATGCGCCGCATCTGCAGCCAGTTCGTGCCCCGGTGGGATGCGCTGGACTGGACACGTGTGTAAGAAAAAAGGGCCGCAGCGTGCGGTTCTTTTCTTTATCTGATCCTTCTTTGCTCTTGCATTTTGTGCGCAAGAAGAGTATGATATTATAAATAGGACTGCCCCAAGGGGGAAGTGTCCTCATTTGTGAGAATACACTCTGTGATTTTCAATATAAAGGTATAATATCCGTAAAGAGGAGACCTTCCGTCATGAACAACCCACTCGTCAGCATTATCGTGCCTGTGTACAACGTGCAGAATAGTGTTGCCCGCTGTCTGGAGAGCATTTGTGCCCAGACATGGAAGGATATCGAGGTCATTCTGGTCAACGACGGGTCCCGGGACGAAAGCTTTTCCATCTGTGAGCAATTCCGTGAAAAGGACCCCCGCATCGTTCTGGTGGACAAATCCAATTCCGGTGTGTCGGAGACCCGCAACTGCGGCATGTCCCTTGCAAGGGGCAAGTATGTGCAGTTTGTGGACAGCGACGATTATCTCGACCCTGATTTTACCGAGCGGCTGGTGACTGCCGCCGAAGCGAACAACGCCGATCTGGTCATTGCACCTTACTGGATGGTGATTCCCGCCAACTCTTCCAAGGCCACGCAGGCACTGGAAAACCTGCAGGAGAACCTTGGCATCGATGCCGAGAAAAAGCCCGATGATATCCGTGAATACGGCTTCCTGCCCGAGGGCATCTACGACCGCGATACCTTTGCCCTGCGCCTGATGGAGAAGCCCGCATCCTTCTTCTACAGCGTGCTGTGGAACAAGCTCTACCGCCGGGATATTCTGGCAGACCATCATCTTCAGTTCACCAGCGAGGTGCGCTGGGCCGAAGACCTGGTTTTCAATCTGGAATACATTTTGTACGCCAATGTTTTCGTATCCATTTCCAAAGCGGGCTACCACTATGTGCAGAACCCCCAGAGCATCTGCCACACCCAGATCAATCTGGCTTCCATCGTGCAGAACAAACTGCAGGTGTTCCGCTATTACAAGGAGCTGTACACAAAGCTGGGCCTGTACGATCAGGTGCAGCCGCAGCTGTATAAATTCCTGACCGCGTTCTCCGAGAACGCCTATCCCTCCGGTTCTCCCCAGAAGATCATCATGGACATGGCCAACCACTGGGGCTTTGGTGTTCTGGATGCTTCCGACAAGGAAAAGAAACACAAAACCGAACCCGATGCCTGACCTCCGGGCACGAAAAAAAGAGCCGTGAAAGCGGCTCTTTTTTGTTTGCCATTTTACCGGTCGATCCAGCTGCGGAAGGCTTCGCGCACTGCGCCCTCCCGTCCGCGCGGGATGGGGATGCGCGCACCGCTGCACATCTGCAGCTCGCCCGCCGTCAGCAGCTGTGCCGCCGCCAGATTGACCACATAGGAGCGGTGCGGCTGCAAAAAACGCCCGTCTTCCAGCAGCGGCTTTGCTACCTCGGCAAAGGACACCCGCAGCGAAAGGGACACCACATCCTCGCCGCTGAGCAGATGGAAGTGCACCACATGGTGGGTGCACTCCAGATATTCGATCTGCGCATAGGCCAGCGCCCGCAGGCCTTCGGCGGTGACAACGGTCATTGCCGGGCCGTACTCCGGCTCGGTGGCGCGGGCAAGCAGGGCCGAAAGCTCCTGCTGGTGCACCGGCAGAAGCAGATACTGCATGGCATCCACCCGGAAAGCGCTGTAGGCGTGGGCCGGTGTGCGGGCCGCAAAGGCCAGCGGAGCCCTGCGGCCCCGGCGGCGCAGCTCCGCAGCCGCCGAAAGCCCTGCCGGGGCCGCTACAGCGCCCAGCTCGATGAGATACAGGTCAAACCGTTCTCCCTCGGTGTCCCGGCGCAGCAGCGCATCTGCATCCGGCAGCTGCTGCACGATGCACGCATCCTGCCGCCGGGCAAAATATTCCATGCACTGGCGTTCCAGCCCGCTGCGCAAGGCCGCGTCCGGGCTGCATACCGCAATGTGAAATACCATCTCACATTCTCCTTTCCGCCAGCCGCCCGCCTTGATTTTTGCGCAGGGCTGGAGTATGATAAATAAAACTTTGCTGCATCGAAAAAAGAAAAAACGGAGGGACCCGCCATGCCGCAGCCGCTTGTCAGCGTTATTGTACCCGCCTATAACGCGGCGGGCTTCATCTCCCGCTGTGTGGAGAGCATCACATCCCAGAGCTACCCGGAGCTTGAGATCCTTCTGCTGAACGACGGCTCCACCGACGACACCCTTGCTGTCTGCCGGAAGCTTGCTGCCGCCGACAGCCGCATCCGTGTGGTGGACAAGCCCAACACCGGCGCAGCAGACACCCGCAGCTGCGGCCTTGCCCTTGCCCACGGCGAATACATCCAGTTTGCGGACAGCGACGATCACCTGCTGCCAGGCTGCACCGCAAACCTGGTGGCTGCTATGCAGCGCAGCCATGCCGACCTTGTGCTGGCTCCCTACCGGATGATGGTGCCCCGCAAGGATGGCGGCTATGACACCCGGGAGTACAGCCTGCTGCCCGCCGGGGTGTACAACAAGGTGGATTACCTGTGGCAGCTCACCGGCAATGCCGCTGCCTTTTACTACGGCGTGCTCTGGAACAAGCTCTACCGCCGGGATCTCATCCAGATGGCGCACATCCGGTTCGAGCATGTGGTATACGCCGAGGACCAGCTGTTCAACACCCGGTATCTGCAGGTGGCACAGCGGTTTGCCGCCATCGACGAAGCTGCCTACTGCTACATCCAGAACCCGCAGAGCGTATGCCATACGCAGGTGAGCGCGGCGGACATGCTGCGCCACCGCAGCCGGATGTACCACACCTACAAGGAACTGTGCATCCAGCTGGGCGTGTACGATAAATTCCGCCTGCGGCTGCACGGCATCTATCTGAGCCTGTTTGAAAGCCCTCTGCCCAACGGCCCGGTGCAGAAGCTTTCCGACGCATTTGCCCGCACCCACAGCCGCATCTGAGAAAAGGAGAACCTATGGAATTTCCCCTTGTAAGCATCATCGTGCCCATGTACAACACTGCCGGGTGCATTGCCCGCTGTGTCAAAAGCATCTGCGCCCAGACTTATAAAAGCATTGAGATCCTGCTGCTGAACGATGGCTCCACCGACGACACCCTTGCCGTCTGCCGCGCCCTTGCCGCCAGCGACCACCGCATTGCACTGGTGGATAAAACCAACACTGGCGCAGCGGATACCCGCAATCAGGGCATTGCGCTGGCCCACGGCAAATACATCCAGTTTGTGGACAGCGACGACTGGCTGGCCCCCGATTTTACGGAAAAGCTGGTCTCCGCCGCCGAGGCCCACACCGCCGATCTTGTGATCGCGCCCTTCTGGATGGTGTACCCGGAAAACTATGTGGAGCACATCCGCCCATGGGAAAAGGCGCTGCAGCATGTGCTCCAGCGCAATCCGCCCCGCACCCGGGCCTATGGCTATCTGCCTGCCGGGGTGTACACCGGACAGGAGTACGCAAAGCATCTGATCCAGAAGCCGAACACCTTCTACTATGGCAGTCCCTGCAACAAGCTCTACCGCCGTGACCTCCTGCGGAAGCACAGCCTCCATTTCCGCAAAGAATTGTTTGCGGAGGATCAGCTGTTCAACACCGAATATCTGCGCTATGTGCGCACCGCCGTATCCATCCCGGACATCGGCTATTACTACCTGCAGAACAGCCAGAGCGTCTCCCACTCCAGAGTGACCACCGCCGACATCCTTCGGCTGCGGCGGCGGGTGATGGGCCTGTACAAGAGCATCTATACCGAACTGGGCATCTACCCGGAGACCCGGGCGGCCATCCTGCGTTCGCCCTTTGGCGAAAACGAGTTCACTCTTCCGCCGCTGGACACCCCACAGACGCACTGCTGCAAGCTGTGACCCTATAAAAAGCACCCGGCTGCCGCCGAGAGCCGCTCTGGCTCCTGCACGGCTCCGGGTGTTTTTTGCGCTTTCTCAGCAGCCGATGGCGGCACACTTCTCCGCCAGCCAGCTGCGCTCTTCGTCGTTCAGGTGCGGTGCCAGCTTTGCAAACACCTGACGGTGGTAATCGTTCAGCCATGCGATCTCGTCCTTATCCAGCACACCGGGCAGGATGGGAGAGGTGGCAATGGGCACGAACATCAGCGGTTCAAAGCCAAGGAAGGTACCGTACTGGTTATCGGCCTTGTGCACGCACACCAGCTCGTTCTCGATGCGGATGCCCACGAGGTCGGTCTCGTAAACGCCCGGCTCGTCGGTAACCACCATACCCGGGCGCATCCGGGTGGTGTTGCGGCTGTTCAGGGCATGGGGGCCCTCGTGCACATTGCCCACAAAGCTGACGCTGTGACCGGTGCCGCAGCGGTAGTTGATGAGGTGCCGCCACAGCGGTTCCCGGGCAATGGTGTCGATCATCTTACACTCGCAGTAATCCAGCCAGACGGCCTTGGCAAGGTCGATGTGGCTCTGCAGAGTCCATGTGTAGAAGCGCTTTTCGTCCTCGGTCAGCGGGCCAAGCGGGTAGGTGCGGGTGATGTCGGTGGTGCCGTCCATGTAGGTGGCACCGCTGTCCACCAGCAGAAAGCCCTTCTTTTCCAGCACAGCGTGATCTTCCGGGGTGGCGTGGTAGTGCATCATGGCTGCGTTGCCGCCGTAGGCCGCAATGGTGCCAAAGCTTTCCACAAGAAATTTATCGTCCGCACTGCGGTACTTGTGCAGAATTTCATCCACCGTCAGCTCGGTCAGGGTCTCACCGGCAGCAAGACGGCTTTCCAGCTCGATCTGGAACCGCACCATGGCCACAGCGTCCCGGATATGGGCCTGCTTTGTGTGGGCAAGCTCCGTTTCGTTCTTCACGCCCTTCATCATCAGCAGCGGGTCGGTGCCGTCCTTCACGGTGAGGGCAGGGTTCTGCTCCAGCACCTGATACACGGCGTAGTTCACCGTGGCGCACTCGGCCAGCACGGTCTGGGGTTCCGTCTCAGCAGCGAGGAACTTCAGCACATCATCATACTCCGCCAGCGTGATGCCGTTGGTTTCCAGCTCTGCCTTTGCCTCCGGGGTGACGCGGGCCGTGTTGATGAAGAGTACCGCGCGGCTGGGGGTCACATAGCAGTAGGCCATGGCATAGGGAGTGCACTCAATGTCCATGGCGCGCAGGTTCAAAAGCCATGCCAGATTATCCAGCTTGCCCACAAACTGAGCGGTGCAGCCCAGCTCCTTGAGCTTGCTGCGCAGCTGATCCAGCTTTTCCGCCGGGGAGAAGCCCGCATATTCCTTCGGCAGGATCCACGCTGGGGTATCCGGCAGGGCAGGGCGGCCCTCCGTCCACAGCTCGTCCTCAAGGTTCAGAGTCTTGATGGAAGCGCCCTTCTTTTCCAGTGCCTTTTTCAGGTCGTTCACGAGGGCCGTGCTGGCGGTCAGGCCGCACAGGCCCAGTGCTTCGCCCACATTCAGGGCATTTGCGCAGTATTCCTCCACGGTGGGCACGCCGGGTTCCCCCATGCGCTGCAGCTTGATCTCGGTACCCGCAATTTCCTTCTCGGCCTGCACAAAATAACGGCCGTCGGCCCACAGGGCGCTCTCGGTGCGGGTGACCACGAAGTTGGAGTTCTCGCCGTGGAACCCGGAGAACCAGGTCAGGCTGGTGTAATGGCAGGGCAGGTATTCGCTGGCGTGGGGATCACCCACAGGGATCAGATAAACGGCCACGCCGTTTGCAGCCATGGCGGCACGCAGAGCGGCAAGGCGCTCGGGAACGGTATTCATGCTCATATGATTTGCTTCCTTTTCTCTCACCGGAAAGCCCGGCAGCGGTGCATTTCTGTTTGGCCTTATTGTATCATTCCGGGAAAAAGATTGCAATGCAGGGGCGGGACGGTTTGGAATGACCTCCGCTGCCGGAGAGCATCCTCGCTGGCTGGACCCTCTCAGTCAAAGCCTTGCGGCTTTGCCAGCTCCCCCGAAAGGGGGAGCTTTATTCGTGCCGACCTTCAGAAAACAAAAAGCTCCCCCTGAGTGGAACGACTTCCCCCGGCCGGGGGAAGATGGCGAAGCCAGAAAGGGGAACGGCTGGCGAACGCAGTGAGCCTGAGAGGGTTGGCGTCCTCTCAGCAAAACCGTCAGGTTTTGACTGAGGGAGTTCGTTCTCCCTCAAAATGCCGCCAATTTGCAAAAAAAGTTACAATTTTTTCTTGAAAAAGGCGGTTTTCCCATTGACAGCCTTGTTATAATAGGAGTGTAAGTTTTTTGAGCCAGCACTCTGCGGCTCTGTGTGCTATTCAAAGAAAGAGGCAATTGAATCATGACCAAAATCGATATTTTCTCCGGCTTCCTTGGTGCCGGTAAAACTACCCTGATCAAAAAGCTCATCAAAGAGGCCTTTGCCGGCCAGCAGGTGGTGCTGATCGAGAACGAGTTCGGCGAGATCGGCATTGACGGCGGCTTTCTGAAGGAAAGCGGCATCCAGATCAACGAGCTGAACGCCGGCTGCATCTGCTGCTCTCTGGTGGGCGACTTCCGCACCGCCCTGCAGCAGGTGGTGGAGCAGTACCACCCCGACCGCATCGTCATCGAGCCCTCCGGCGTGGGCAAGCTCTCCGATGTGACCCGCGCTGTGGAAGGCGTGGCCGAGCATCTGGATGTGCAGCTGAACAGCTTTGTCACCGTGGCCGATGTGAACAAGGTGAAGATGTATATGAAGAACTTCGGCGAGTTCTACGACGACCAGATCAGCCACGCAAGCTGCATCCTGCTCAGCCGCACCCAGACCGCCAGCGAAGAGAAGATCGCCGCTGCGGTCGCCATGCTGCGCGAGAAGAACCCCACCGCTACCATCGTGACCACCGCATGGGACGAGCTGACCGGTGAGCAGATCCTGAAAGCCATGTCCACCAAGGACGACTTCAAGGCAGAGCTGATCGCCATGGCTGCAAAGGCCAATGAGGAGCACTCCCACGAGGACGAGGAAGAAGAGCATCACCACCATCATCACCACGATCACGAAAACGGTGTGTGCAGCTGCGGCCATCATCACGACCACGATGATGACGACGAGGATGAGCACGAGCATCACCACGATCACGATGAAGATGATGATCACGATGAGCACGAGCACCATCATCACGATCATGACGACCACGACCATTGCTGCTGCGGCCACCATCACGACCACGATGATGACGATGATGATGACGACGAGCACGAGCATCATCACGACCATGACGGCCACTGCTGCTGCGGCCATCACCACCATCATCATGACCACGATGCCGACGAGGTGTTCACCAGCTGGGGCGTCGAGACGGCCCGCAAATTCACCAAGGCAGAAGTGGAGCACGCCCTCACCGAGCTGGATACCGGCAATTACGGCATGATCCTGCGCAGCAAGGGCATCGTGAACGGCGGCGCAGACGGCTGGCTGGAGTTCGACTATGTGCCCGGCGAATGGGAAGTGCGTGCCCGCGGTGCAGATGTGGGCGGCAAGCTGGTCGTGATCGGCTCCAAGCTGAACGAAAAGGCCATTGCAGAGCTGTTCGGCTGCTGAGCTTAAAGTAAAAAGGAGAAACCATTCCTATGGCAAAAGAAATTCCGGTCTACCTGTTTGTGGGCTTTCTGGAAAGCGGCAAGACCAAATTCATTCAGGAGACCTTTGAAGACCCCAACTTCGACTCCGGCGACAAGACCTTGCTGCTGATCTGCGAGGAGGGCGAAGAGGAGTACAACGAGAAGAAGTTCGCCTTTCCCGGTGTGACCGTCAAGGTGCTGGAGGACAAGGCCGAGCTGAACCCGCAGAACCTGACAAAGCTGGAAAAGGAATCCGGCGCAGGCCGTGTGGTCATTGAGTACAACGGCATGTGGCTGCTGCAGGATCTGGCCGAGGCTCTGCCCGAGAGCTGGATCGTGTACCAGTGCATCGCCACCGCCGACGGCACCACCGCCCTGACCTACGCCCGCGACAACTCCATGCGCAGCCTGCTGCTGGACAAGATCGCCCGCAGTGAGCTGATCGTGTTCAACCGCGCTGAGGCCGTGAACAACGATGCCGCCCGTCAGGAGCTGCACAAGCTGGTGCGTCAGGCTTCCCGCAAGTGCGATATCGCCTACGAGTTTGCCGACGGCAGCGTGGCCTATGACGACATCCCCGACCCGCTGCCCTTTGATATCAACGCGGATATCATCGACATTCCGGATGACGATTTCGGCATCTGGTACATGGACTGTCAGGACGAGCCCCAGAAGTATACCGGCAAAACGGTCAAATTCCTTGCACAGGTGTGTCAGACCAACCGTGCCGGCAAGAACAGCTTCGTGCCGGGCCGTTTCGCCATGACCTGCTGCGTGCAGGACATCCAGTTCGTGGGCTTTCCCTGCAGCTACGATGGCTACAAGGCGCTGGAGCAGCGCGCATGGGTGCGGGTGACCGCAAAGGTAGGCTACAAGTTCCATAACATCTACCGCGGCAAAGGCCCGGTGCTCACCGCCATTTCGGTGGAGCCTGCCGAAAAGCCGCTGAACGATGTGGTAACATTCTCTTGATCTGATCTTTCAAGGAGGTCCCGGCATGAAAACACTGTTTCGTATCCTTGGCACGGCCGCTGCTGTGGCCGTTACCGGTGCTGCCATTGTGGCACTGGACAAGATCCTGAACCAGAAAGACCCGCTCCATGTGGAGGAAGTAGAGTTCCCGGAGGACGCCGAGCAGAACGCTGAGGAAGCCGCCAAGACTGCCGAAGCCTACGCCGAAGCGGAAGCCAAAGCCTCCGATGCTGCCAATGAAAAGGCTGCAGAAGAAGCTGCGCCGGAAGCTCCTGCCGAAGAAGCGGCAGCTGCTGCCCAGCCCGCCGAAGAAGCCGCTGCCCCGGCAGCACCCGCAGAGGGCGGTGAGAAGCCGGTGTTCGACCCGGAAGCTCCCAACCCGAACCCTGTGGAAGCAGGCCCCGCTGTTGCTCCCAAAGACGAGAGCGGAAAATTCGATCCCACCAAGATCGCCGAAGCCAGTGACTTTGGCGACTGGGAAGAACAGGGCTGCAAAGGATAACCTATGACCCAAAAAGGGACGATGTGATGTTCACATCGCCCCTTTTTTGTTATTGTCCTCTTGCCAGCTGCTGCAGCTTTTTCCTGTCCAGCACCTGCACGCCGCCCCGGAACAGCCGCACCCAGCCCTCCTGCGCAAAGTATTTCAGCATCCGGCTCACCACCTCGCGGGCAGACCCCATGTATTTTGCCATCTGGTCGTGGGTCATGCGCACCTCGTCGCCGCCGGTCTTGGCCAGCTCATCGGTAAGAAAAATGGCAAGCCTGCGGTCTGCGCTCATGAACAGCACCTGCTGCATGGTCCACATGCTGTCGGAAAAGCGCTCCGCCGTCATCTGGTAGGCGTAGCAGCGCACATGCACGTTCTGCTGCATCAGCCTGCGGAAAACGCCCGCGCTGATGCAGTAGGCCTCGGTGTCCTCTTCGGCATCAATATACAGGTCGATGTTCACCGAGTCCATCACGCAGGATGCCGACAGGATGCACACCTCCCCGCCGAACAGGCGGTAGAGCGTCACGTCCCGCCCGTCCTCCGAGAGCAGGTAGGCCCGCAGCTGGCCCGAGCGCAGCAGCAGGATGCCCACGCAGCTTTCCAGCGGGCTGTGCACCCGAGCGCCCTTTGCGTAGTGCACCGGACGGGTATAGCGGCAGAGCATGTCCTGTTCGTCGGGTGTCAGGTCGTTCCAGAAGGGAAAACCTTTGGCCAGACAATCGCGGTGTTCCTTTGTTGTTTCCGACATTGCTTTTCATCCTTTCCGCAGGGCCTTAGCGGCTTCCGTGCCCGCCTGCGCGCCCTCATACACGGCCTTTGCCATCTGCAGAAGGCCCCCGGTGCAGTCGCCCGCCGCATACAGGCCGGGCACGGTGGTCTGCATTTTTTCGTCCACCACGATGCGGTTCCCGTCCACCTCTGCGCCGATTTTCCTGGCCAGTGCGGTGCTGCCCGCTACGCCCAGTGCCACAAATACACCGCTGACAGGCAGCTGCACACCGCCAGACAGCTGCACGCCGGTGACAACGGTTTCGCCCAGAACAGTCTCCACGGCCTGCGGATAGACTGTGACCTCCGGCGGGAAGTCCGCCGTCAGCGGTGCGCCGTTGGTCAGCAGGGTGACGCTGTGCACCACCGGCAGCAGAGCCTGCACCTCGTGCAGGGCGTACTCGCCGCTGCCCAGCACCGCCACATCCTTTCCACGGTAGAAAAAGGCATCGCAGGCGGCACAATAGCTCACGCCGTGCCCCTCCAGCCCGGCAAGGCCCGGAATGCGCGGCACCGCCCGGGATGCGCCCGTGGCAAGGATCACAGCGTCCGCCGGGTAATTTTTATCCACTGTTTCTACGGTGAGTTTATCCGTATAGGTCAGGCCCACGGCTTCGGCTGTGACGAATCTCACACCAAGGCGCTTTGCATTCTCGATGCTGCGGCGTTCCAGCTCCGCCCCGGAAACGGGCTGGGCAAAGCCGTAGTAGTTTTCAATTTTTTCGGCGCGGTCCAGCGCACCGGGGCCTTTGGTGAGCACCGTGGTATCCACACCGGCGCGGACAGCGTACAGCGCGGCGGATACGCCCGCCGGGCCGGAACCGATGATGACAATATTGGGCATAACATTCTCCTTTTATCATTTTCTTTAGTATACACCAAATTCCCCCAAACTTCTATGACCGGGTCGCAAAAATTGCGCTTTGCGGCGGCTGGCCGCTTTTCAAGCGGAAAAGAGTATGTTATACTGTTTCAGTTATCTGAATTTTCTGCCACGGAGGCTTATTTTATGACCAAGCAACGTCTCCTTTTCATCACCACCGGCGGCACCATTGCCAGCGTACGCACTCAGCAGGGGTTAAAGCCCGTGCTTACCAGCGAGGAGCTGCTTGCCCATCTGCCGGAATTGAAAGAACTGTGCTGCCCGGAAACGCTGGCGCTGTGCAGCATTGACAGCACCGACCTCGGGCAGGAGCACTGGCTCATGATGGCACGCGCTATCCAGGAAAACTACGCTTTATACGATGGTTTTATCATCTGCCACGGCACGGATACGCTGGCCTACTCTGCGGCGGCGCTCTCCTACCTGATTCAGAACGCGGATAAGCCCATCATCCTCACCGGCGCACAGCAGCCCATCTCCAACGAGATCACGGATGCCAAGAAAAATCTGCGGGACAGCGTGGTCTGCGCCATCGACCCGGGCAGCCGGGGCGTAATGGTGGTGTTTGGCGGACACGTCATTGCGGGCACTCGTGCCAAGAAGAACAAGACCATCAGCTACGATGCCTTTGCCTCAGTCAACTTCCCGGAGCTGGCGCTGGTGCAGGGTGACCGGCTGGTGCGGTACATTTCCTCGCCGTGGCCCACCGGCCCGGTGGAGTTCAGCCGTGTGCTGGACCCGAAGGTGTTCCTGCTCAAGCTGACCCCGGGCATGTCTCCGGCGCTCATCCCGGAGATCTTCCGCCTGTACGACTGCGTCATCGTGGAAAGCTTCGGCGTGGGCGGCATTCCGCAGCAGCTGATGGATGCCTTTGCCGAAGGCCTGGGCGACTACGAGACCACCCATAAGGTGCTCATCATGACCACGCAGGTCACCTACGAGGGCAGCGACGTGGGCGTTTACGAGGTGGGCAAGCGGGTGAAGAACCGCTTCCGTTTTCTGGAAGCCCACGATATGACCATCGAGGCCGTAGTGACCAAAAGCATGTGGCTGCTGGCGCAGAACTGCGAAAGCTTTGACCAGCTGCAGCAGCGGTTCTACCGTCAGGTGAACTTTGACACCTTCTACCATTAAATCAGCTATGCAAAAAGGACACGGCAATGCCGTGTCCTTTTTTCTTTCAGAACACCAGCTGCACCAGCAGCACATAGCACAGCGTACCGCCCGCGACACTGAGCAGGGTCTCATGCTTCCACTTGTGCAGGCCCACCGTCACCAGCAGGGCGATGGCCTCCGGAATGCCGCGGCTGCCCGCAAAGGGGGTGACGCTTTTCAGGCAGTAGACGATCAGCATACCAAAGATGGCGGCAGGCAGCACCCGGCCCAGATACCGCACCACCTCCGGCGGCTGCTGATCCTTGGAAGAGAACACCACAAAGGGCAGAAAGCGGGTGAGCATGGTGGCGGCGGTGCACACTGCAATGGTCAGGCCCATCTGGACTGCGGTCATGCGCCCACCTCCTCGCCGCTTTTTTCTGCTTCAGTGCCTTCGGCCTTTTCGATCGGTTTACGCAGGGCCAGCAGCAGGATCAGGATGCATCCCATGGAGGGCAGCAAAAAGCTGCCGGATCCAAAAAACACCAGACACGCCAATGGGGCGGCAAGGCCGATCAGGGCGCTGTAGTGCTGCCGGTCCTTTTCCCACTGGTTGAGAAAGATCACCGTGAACATGGCGGTCATCACAAAGTCCACACCCTCGGTGCTGAAGGGCAGCACCGAGCCCACCACCGCGCCAAGACCGGCACTGGCCACCCAGTAGCACTGATCCAGCAGGGTGATGAAGAACATGAACCAGCCCCTGTCCACCCCTTCCGGCGGCTCGGCCGAACAGGTGATGGAAAAGGTCTCATCGCTCATGGCAAAGATCATATAAAAGCTGCGCAGGCCGTAGCCCTTGTAGCGCTCCAGCATGGCAAGGCCGTAGAACAAATGCCGCGCCTGGATCATCAGCGCCATCAAAAAGGCCGAAAGGGGTGAGAACGCGCTCAGCAGCAGGCTTGCCAGCACAAATTCCAGCGAACCGCCGTAGACCACCGTGCCCATGAGCATGGGCATCCACACCGGCAGGCCCAGCGACTGCACATAAATGCCATAGCCCATCCCCAGCACAAAATAGCCCGCCAGCACCGGGATGGTCTGCGGTGCGGCGGCGCGCAATGCCCGCCATACGGTGCTCTGCCGCCTTGTCAATTGTTGTTCGGTTACATGTTCCATTGGTCTTTCCCTCAAAATACGATGCCGGTTTCCTCTTTGGCCTCATTGCCGCCGATAAACCTATTCTCTCGATATGAATATGTCTGTATTATAACAGGTCTCACGGCTTTTGCAAAGGTGTATCCCCACTGCTTTTGGCAGAACGACAGATTTTTTCTTTAAATTTTATGCAATTTTTAACGGATACAAAGTGACTCGCGGTCAGTGCTTTATTATTTTAATGCAGTAAAGGTTCTTTGTAGGATCCTGTTCCTGAAATATCCCTAAATGCCGTTTGTGCTTTAGTCATACTCATTTGACAGATGCCGCCTTTTCCGGTATCCTGTCCGTATCACAAGGACGGCTGGCCGAAAACACCCGCCTTTTTTCGTTCATTCTGTATTTGGTGGGAGGACATTTTATGGCAACCATGAAGGACATCATCCAGAGCCCGCTGCTGCTGGCGCTGGGCCTGTTCGCCAGCTCTGCCAGCGGCAGCAAGGTGGTCAAGGGCGGCATCAAGGGCGTGCTGCCGGTGCTCATCATCATGACAGTGCTCTCCCTCGCCGCACGCCTTGCAGGCTACGGCTCCGTGCTGGGCGGCCTTGTGGGCATCTTCATCATCGTGATGCTGCCCATCGGCGTCCTTACCTCCTATGTGCTGTGGAAGAAGGGCAGGATCCAGGTAGTAGATAAAGAGCAGAAGTAAGGGGAAACAAAAGAACTCCCGGACGGATGTCCGGGAGTTCTTTGTTGCTTATTCTGCCTTTTCGTCCTTCTTGAGCATATCCAACTCGGGCATCAGCTCGGTGCTCACAATGGTGAGCATCTCCTCCAGCTTTGCACAGTCCTCGGGGGAGAAGCGCTCTCTTGCGCGCTCCACCACAGTGTGCAGATAGGAATAGCTGATGTTGTAGTAATCGATATACTTCTGGGTGGGGCGCAGGTGATACTCGCGCCGGTCGGTGGTGGACTGGATCTTTTCCACATAGCCCTTCTTCACCAGACTGCCGATCTTATACGCCGCGTTGGGGGTGGAGATCTGCATCATGCGGGAAAACTCCGCAATGGTGGGTTCGCCCATGGCCATGATGCCCTCCATGCAGAAGGACTCCACCGTGGTCAGCGTGGCTTCCCGGGTGGCAAAACGCTGAAAAATGTTCTGGTAGAAATGCAGCTTGAATTTGGTGTATACGTCCTGAAATGCCTGTTCCAGCATAGGTCGTGTGCCTCCGATAGTTCATTTTATTTAAAAATACCACGTTTTGGCCGCGGCGCAAAGCGAAACAGCTGAATTTTGGGCAGGAATTTATTCTGCCGCCTTTTTGTTCGTGCGCACACGGATCACGCTGAGCACCACCAGCTCTACGGCAATGGCAACGGCCAGCAGGATCAGCGAGGTGAACAGGCTGCCGTTTGCGCCAAGGAAAGCCTGTGCAATGCCCGTGATCACATAGCACACTGCCGCGCAGGAAGCCGCCGTAATGGCGTAGGGCAGCTGGGTGGACACATGGTTCACATGGCTGCAGTGGGCACCGGCGGATGCCATAATGGTGGTGTCCGAGATGGGGGAGCAGTGGTCACCGCAGACGGCACCGGACAGGCAGGCCGCAATGGAGATGACCAGCATCTCGCCCTCCGGGAAGGCATGGCACACGATGGGGATGAGGATGGAGAAGGTGCCCCAGCTCGTGCCGGTGGCAAAGGCAAGGAACACTGCCACAAGGAAGATGATGACCGGCAGCATGTACTGCAGCGCTGCAGCAGAGCCACTCAGCAGGTTGGCAACGTAATATTTTGCGCCCAGCAGGCCGGTCATGCCGGACAGGGTCCATGCGAGGGAGAGGATCAGCATGGGGCTGACCATGGCCTTGAAGCCCTCGGGAATGCAGGCGGCAAAGTCCTGAAAGGTCATCACATTGCGCACGCGGTAGAACACAAAGGTGAACAGCAGGGCAATGCTGCTGCCCAGCACCAGACCTGCAGAAGCGTTGCAGTCCGCAAAGGCGGTAACGAAGTCCACGCCCTCAAAGAAGCCGCCGGTGTAGATCATGCCGAAGATGCAGGCCACGATCAGCACCAGCACCGGGGCGAGCAGGTCTGCAACATGGCCGCAGGTATCGGTGCCATCGTCCACATCGTTGCCGTAGGGACGGTCGGCGGTGGTGAACAGGTCGCCGTTTTTGGCGTTGTCCTCGTTGAGCTTCATGGAGCCAAAGTCCGTGCCGGTGAAGATGAGGAACAGGCTCATCACGAGGGTGAGCAGGGCATAGTAGTTATAAGGAATGGTGCGCAGGAACATGGTAAAGCCGTTGATGCCGGAGCCTTCCGGCACGCTGGAAGTGACCGCAGCTGCCCAGCTGGACACCGGCGCAATGATGCACACGGGTGCTGCGGTGGCATCGATCAGGTAGGCCAGCTTTGCGCGGGACACCTTCTGCCGGTCGGTGACGGGGCGCATGACAGAGCCCACGGTCAGGCAGTTGAAGTAGTCGTCCACAAAGATCATCACACCCAGCAGCAGGGTGGAAAACTGCGCACCGGCCCGGGAGTGGATGTGGGTGGAGGCCCAGCGGCCGAAAGCTGCCGAGCCGCCGGCCTTGTTCATCAGGGCCACCAGAATGCCCAGCATCACCAGAAAGATCAGAATGCCCACATTGCTGCTGTCCGACAACTTGGCCACCATGCCGCCGTCTTCGTTGAAGAACAGGGTGTTGATGGCCAGCTCCAGATTGCCGTTGGCATACAGCAGTGCACCGGATGCGATGCCCACCAGCAGAGAGGTGTACACCTCCTTGGTGTTCAGCGCCAGCACAATGGCAATCACCGGCGGCAGCAGCGAAAAGATGGTGCTGTACACCGCACAGGTATAGGTGGACGGGTCCGCGATCTTGCCGGGCGTTGCCGCTGTGCACCACAGCAGCAGGGCAAACACCAGCAGAGCTGCGAACCATGAAAGGTTCTTGTTTTTCATAACGGATTCCTCTTTTTTCAAATTTCCGGGGATGCATACCCCTCTTTGCGCAGGAAAAACTATCCCCATCGAATGCAAGGGAGGTGTGCACCGCGCCGGACTATAAAGCGATGTATTTTGAGCTGTTCCGGGCCAGCGTGCAGGCCGCCCAGCTCTTGCAGGACGCGCAGAAGCGTGCCGAGCAGCACTTGCTGGAAGCTGACCCGCCGCCGATCCGATTGGAGCAAACAGAGCAGACGGATGAAGAATAGTTTTCTTCGGTCAGCGTCCTCGCCCCCTCAGTCACCTTCGGTGCCAGCTCTCCCAAGGGGAGAGCCTTTGGCAAAACCGGGAACTTTACCGTACTGCCAAAGCCTCCCTCATTGAGAAAGACTTCCCCCGGCCGGGGGAAGATGTCGTGTAAGCGACAAAAAGGGGAACGGTGGCATCGCGCAGCGATGACGGAAGGAGTTTTACCCCTTCTTTGCCTCCGCCTTGGCTGCGAACTTGGCGTTGTTGATGACAAAACGTTCGTGGGTGCCGCCGCCTACAGGGCCTTTTTCGTCGTGCAGGCTCACCTTGAAGGTGAGCTTGCGGCCTTCTACCGCCACCAGCTCGCTCTCGCAGGTAACGGTCATGCCCACAGGGGTGGGGGCAGTGTGCTCCAACTCAAGCTTTGTGCCCACCGAGCCGCTGCCCTCGTCCAGCGCATCGGCCACGCTCATCCAGCAGGTCTTTTCCGCCAGAGCCACAAGGGCCGGGGTGGCAAACACATCCAGCGTGCCGCTGCCCATGGTCTTTGCGGTGTTGGCTGCGGTGACGAGCACGCTTTGTTCCCCGCGGATACCGGTTTCCAATGTCATATACTTTCCTCTCCTTTTGCGCGCCGTATGGCGCATTTTATTTTTGAACACCTTTATAAGATACCACATTTTGCACCAGAACGCACCCTATTTTGCACTTTTTTGTGAATTTCTCTTTTTCTTTTTGCGCAAACGGGCTGTCAAGTCCTCTCTCTTTGGGAGAGGTGGCACCGAAGGTGACGGAGAGGGCGAGGACACTGACCATGCGGCGACCTCTTTTTTGTTTTCGCCTTCCCTCCAATCCGCATCCTTATTGCGATTCAAAAACGCAAATTTTCTGCGTTTTAAGGCAAATTTCATCAATTTAGAGCAGACGCCAAAAATCTTTAAAAAAGCCTTGACAAGGAGCATTCCGCGTGCTACTATGAACACATGAACAAGCGTTCATGTGAATCCACAGCGAAGGGAGATGTCAACATGGCGGAAATAAAGGAAGCAATGCCCGCGCCGCAGCCGGAAGCCTTGGATATGCCGGACGACGAAGTGCTGTACGAGCTGGCCGACCTGTTCCGGGTGTTCGGCGACTCCACCCGCATCAAGATCCTGTATGCACTGCACGACAACGAGCTGTGCGTGCAGGACATTGCAAACGCCGTGCAGCTGAGCCAGTCGGCGGTGAGCCATCAGCTGCGGGTGCTCAAGGATTCCAAGCTCGTGCGGTTCCGGCGCGAGGGCAAAACCGTTTACTACGCACTGGACGATGACCATGTGCGCAGCATCCTCTCCATGGGGATGGATCATATCGAAGAATAACGAAAGGCTGGTATTACTTATGAAGAAGAGCTACAAGATCGAAGTGGACTGCGCAAACTGCGCTCAGAAGATGGAAGACGCTGCCAACACCGTTGCAGGCGTGGCAAGTGCTACCGTCAGCTTTATGACCCAGAAGATGAAGGTGGAGTTCTCTGAAGGTGCAGACCCCCACGACACCATGGTGAATGTTCTGGCCGCCTGCAAGAAGGTGGAGGACGACTGCGAGATCTTTGACATCTGATGCGCGGCAGGTTGCTGCACACGATCAACAGCCTCGCCCTCTCCGTCACCTGCGGTGACACACTCCCCCTTTTGTCGCTACGCGACATCTTCCCCCGGCCGGGGGAAGTCTTTCCTCAAAGGGAGAGGCCTTGGCAAAGAGATGAAGTTTGCGTGGACTGCCAAGGGCTCTCCCTTTGGGAGAGCTGGCAAATCCAAAGGATTTGACTGAGAGGGCGAGCCCGCTAAAGAAAAAAGCATCTGCAGCAAGAATTCGTAGATTTTCTGAGAGCTCAAACGAATGTGCAGATGCTTTTTACTTTGTGTGCGATTGTGTTGTGCAATAACTTTTTCTGTTGAAAAATCAGACAGTTTTCAACAGTTTCCACTCAGTTTTCAACACCGTTTGCGGAAAAAACGTAAAATAAACGTGGAAAAGCGCTTTTACGCCTGAAAAACTGTGTGGAAAACACGGGTAAAACCGTGGAATATCCATTTTTATGGGGAAAAGTTGTTGAAATCCCCGCCCGCCGCAGCGTGATGCGGCCCATGGATCCCGCAAAAAGGAGAGTTTTGTATGAACAAAAAGCAGAAAAAGAACCTGCAGCGCATCATCATTGCGCTGATTTTGGTGCTCATCCTCAAGCTTTTGCCCCAGTTCCCCACGCCGGTGGAGCTGGTACTGTACTGCGTCCCGTATCTGGTGGTCGGCTGGGACGTGCTGCGCAAGGCACTGCTTGGCATCAAGAACCGTCAGCCCTTTGACGAGTGCTTCCTGATGGCCGTTGCCACTGTGGGTGCATTTGCACTGGGCGACTACGTGGAGGGCTGTGCCGTTATCATCTTCTACCAGATCGGCGAGCTGTTCCAGAGCGTGGCCGTGGGCAAGAGCCGGCAGAGTATTTCCAGCTTAATGGACATCCGCCCGGACTACGCCAACATTGAGGGCGAGGACGGCAGGCTGGAGCAGGTGGACCCGGACGACGTGGAGATCGGCACCGTGATCGTGGTCCAGCCCGGTGAGCGCGTGCCCATCGACGGCGTGATCATGGAGGGCGCTTCTGCCCTGAACACCGCCGCCCTGACCGGCGAGAGCCTGCCCCGCGATGTGCAGACCGGCGATGAGGTCATCAGCGGCTGCGTGAACATGACCGGCCTGCTGAAGGTAAAAACCACCAAGGAATTCGGCGAATCCACCGTTTCCAAAATTCTGGATCTTGTGGAAAATTCCAGCATGAAGAAGGCCCGCGCCGAGAACTTCATCACCCGTTTTGCCCGCGTGTACACCCCCGCCGTGTGCTATGGCGCATTGGCTCTGGCCTTTATCCCGCCCATCGTGCTGCTGCTCATGGGCCAGCCCGCCCGCTTTGGTGACTGGGTCTACCGTGCCCTGACCTTCCTTGTTATCAGCTGCCCCTGCGCACTGGTCATCAGCATTCCCCTGAGCTTCTTCGGCGGCATCGGCGGTGCATCTGCCTGCGGCATTCTGGTCAAGGGTTCCACCTATCTGGAAGAGCTGGCCCGCACCGGCATCGTTGTGTTCGACAAGACCGGCACCCTGACCCAGGGCACCTTTAAAGTGACCGGCATCCACCCCGCAGAGGGCACCAGCGAGGAGCAGCTGGTGGAAGCTGCCGCGCTGGCCGAGAGCTGGTCCAAGCACCCCATCTCCCTCAGCATCAAGGCCGCTTACGGCAGGGAGATCGATCCGAACCGTGTCACCGATGTGCAGGAGCTTGGCGGCCACGGCGTGACCGCCAAGGTGGACGGCAGGACCGTTGCTGCCGGCAACGCCCGCCTGATGGAAAAGCTGGGCCTGAAGGCTCCCGCCGTCAGCGAGACCGGCACCATCGTGCATGTGGCCATCGAGGGCATGTACGCCGGTTATCTGCTGATCGCCGATGTGGTGAAGCCCCACAGCGCACAGGCCATCCGGGGCCTGAAGGATGCCGGTGTGCGCAAGACCGTGATGCTGACCGGCGATGCCGAGCCGGTTGCAAAGGCCGTTTCCGCAGAGCTTGGGCTGGATGAATACCATGCGGGCCTGCTGCCGGGCGACAAGGTAGACCAGATCGAAACGCTGCTCGCCGCAAAGCGGCCCAAAGAGAACCTTGCCTTTGTGGGCGACGGCATCAACGATGCCCCGGTGCTGTCCCGTGCCGATGTGGGCATTGCAATGGGCGCTCTTGGCTCTGACGCTGCCATTGAGGCCGCTGACGTGGTGCTGATGGACGACGACCCCGCCAAGATCGCACTGGCCATGCGCATTGCCCGCCGCACATTACGCATCGTGTACCAGAACATCGTGTTTGCACTGGCCATCAAGTTTGCCTGCCTTGTGCTGGGCGCGATCGGCATGGCCAGCATGTGGACCGCCATCTTTGCCGATGTGGGCGTGATGGTGCTGGCTGTGCTCAACGCCACCCGTGCCCTGTACACCAAGGATCTGGCGAAAAAGAATGAACAGTAAAAAACAGTGCCGGACAGCCTGAAAACTGTCCGGCACTGTTTTTATATATGAGGTGCATACAGGCGTTCTATTTCATGCACAAGCTCCGGTTCTTTTTCGATATCAAATTTTCTGGCAAACATGCAGGGCGATGCTTTCAGCTGTTCCAGATCAGCGTATTTCCAGACCCACGGATTGCCTCTGTCCCAATCGATGGCACGGGCACTGGTATCACCCGGCCCCTGATAGATCTTATCCTGATACGGCGACTGCGCGATCAGTGTCTGCACAAAGAACTCGTCCGAGCAAAAGGTCTTGTCCAGCACCTGCAGGACCCACTCTTCTTTTGTCAGCAGATACCGTGCAAAGCCATCCGTGCAGCTGAACCATTGACTGCCCTTTGTGAAGTGAACGTCCTGATTGCGCTTTATTCTCAGCAGCTTCTGGCCCGACAGCAGGATTCCATTGATCACGCCGAGCACTGGATGGCGGCGCAGATCGATATTCTGGAAAAAGTGCCGGTAATAAACGCGCTCATCATTGAACGGGCTGAATGGGTGCGGGTCGAAATGAACAAATTCCTTGTCCGGGTTTGCCTCAAAGAATGCGCGGATATCTTCCGGTGGCTGAATCGGCAGATCCGCACCGGAGATCAGGTGGTAATGTTGGTATGGGCCGTGATCTACCGCTGCCTTGAGCAATACAAACTCTGCCTTTACTAAAGTAATACCACCCCAAACAGCGCTCGTTCTCTGTGCGTGAAAAACCTTGGCATATTTTACATATCGTTCAACGGTTTCTGGCTGGTAGTTTTCATTCTTGCTGTCCATATGGATGAAAATATCATTCCACGGTGCATCCAGCATCCGAAGCAAAGTCCAAAACATCTCATTGCACTGATGTGCCATAAGCATGTACGCCTGTTTTTCTCTTGTTTCCATCGCTTTTTCCTCTTACTTCTGCACCGCGTTTTCATTTTATTATAACAGAATCCTCTTTAAAAACAATCCCACCACCCCTTTTTTACAGCACAAAGCCGCTGCTTTCCCTTGCAGAGGGAGAGCGGCGGCTTTGTTTGGGTATGGAGAAAATGGAGGAGGTCTCAAAGTTTATCCGCGGAAAGCAGCGGTATATACCGCCACCACCTCGTCGCGGGTGGGGGTGATCTGGTTGGTGGACATGCAGGTGTCGTGCAGGGCAAGCTCTGCCAGCGCGGCAAAATCTGCAGGGTCCACCTTGTTCAGCTGCGCAAGGTTTGCGGGGATGCCCACCCCTGCACTGAGCTGACGGACAAACTGGATCACTGCCGGTGCGGCAGTGTCCGGGGTAAAAGCGCCCTGCAGGCCCATGGCAGCGGCAATGGTCATGAACCGCTCCCGACACACCGGGCTGCGGCTGTTGAAGGCCAGCACGTAGGGCAGCAGCACCGCATTGCACACACCGTGGGGCAGGTTGTAGTGTCCGCCCAGCGCGTGTGCCATCGCATGCACCATGCCAAGGCCCGCGTTGGAGAAAGCCATGCCTGCCACATTTTCGGCGTAGGCCATCATGGTGCGGGCGGCTTCATCCTGACCGTTGGCAACGGCCCGGGGCAGGTTCTGCACGATCGCCTGCATGGCCCAGTAGGCATCCTTGTCCGTGAGCGGGTTGGCGTTTTTGGAAAGCGCCGCCTCGATGGCGTGGGTCAGCGCGTCCATGCCGGTGGCTGCGGTGAGCTTGGGCGGCATGGAGGACATGAAGTCGGTGTCGTTCACCGCAATGCTGACCATGCAGTTGGGGTCCACCATGGCCATTTTACTGTGGCGGACGGGGTCGGTGACGATGTAGAAGGAGGTGCACTCGCTGCCGGTACCGGCGGTGGTATTCACCGCCACGATGGGCAGGCCGGACTTGGAGGACTTGTTCTCGCCCTCGTACTGTTCCACGGTACCGCCGCAGGCCACCACGATGCTGGCTGCCTTAGCGGTATCGATGGCGCTGCCGCCGCCCAGAGCCACCAGCAGCTGCACCTGCAGGGTGCGGGCTGCGGCAATGCAGTCGTTCACCACCTGTACGGTGGGGTTGGGCTGCACATTGTAGTACACGGCGTACTCCACACCGGCATCGGACAGTACCTGACCGACCCGGGCAGCGGCACCGGAATCATAGAGAAAGCGGTCCGTCACCAGCAAAGCACGGCGGATGCCCATCTTCTGAAGCTCCGGTCCCAGAAGACGGATGGCACCCTTGCCAAAAAAGCTGGTCTTGACGGCGTTGATGCGTTCTGCCATGTGTTCACCCTCCGCTTACTGTGCCTGACCGCAGACGATCTGCACCGGGTCCCAAATGGAACAGGACGAGGAGGAATAGACGAAATCCACCTGACCCAGTGCTTCCACGGTCATGCCAGCGCGGATGGCAACGGCAATGGCGTTGATGCGGGCCGAAACATTCTTTTCTCCCCATGCCTGCGCACCCAGCACCTGACGGGTATTGGCCTCATACACCAGCTTGATGGTGATGCGGTGGGGGTTCGGGCAGATGCCCGGACGGTCGGTGCCGGTGGCCATTGCACTCTTGACCCGCAGACCGGCCTTGCGGGCCTCGGTCTCGGTCAGGCCGGTGCGGGCGATTTCCAGATCCGCCACCTTCAGGCTGCTGGTGCGCAGAGAGCCGTCGCGGCAGGCCGCGCAGTCGCCCACAGCGTAGATATTGGGCACACTGGTGGCAAGGTCGGCACCAATGAGCACAGCGCCATTGGGTGCCAGCTGCGCCCCGGTACCGGCCAGCAGGCCGGTGTTGGGGGTAACGCCGATGGCTACCACGCAAAGGTCACAGGGGTAGGTGCCGCGGTTGGTCTGTACCTGCTCCACGAAGGTACGGCCCGGGAAGGAGCGCACCTGCTCACCCAGATTGAACTGCACGCCCTGCGCTTCCAGCTCCTTCTGGATCAGCTTGCTCACCTCAGGGTCAAACTGGGGCAAAAGCTGCTGCTCTTTTTCAATGATACGCACATTGCGGCCCAGCTTGAGGAAGGACTTTGCGATCTCCAAACCGGCCCAGCTGCCGCCCAGGATCACGATGTCCCGCACATAGGGGGTGCGGACGAACTCCTTGAGGAAGATCAGATCTTCCACGGTCTTGAGGGTCTGCACGCCCACGCGGTCACTGCCGGGCACCTGCGGCACACGGTTGGAAGAACCGGTGGCCAGCACCAGCTTGTCGTAGTGGTCTTCAAACACGCGTCCGGTGGCAAGATCACATACCGTCACCTTGCGGGCGGCTGCGTCGATGCCGCGCACCTCATGGCGCAGATGTGCGGCGATGCCCTGCGCGTTCAGCTCAGTCTCCTTGGCCTGAATGGCCTTGTTCAGGCTGTCCAGATCCTCGCACAGGTAATGGGGCAGGCCGCCGGTGCCGCAGGAGTAGAAGCCGCCTTTTTCGTAGACGGTGATCTGCGCTCCGCGCTGGGCGGCGGCAAGTCTGGCGGCGGCCGAAACCCCGGCGGCAATGCTGCCGATGATAATAATTTTCATTGTTTAAGCCTCACGATCCCGCCGGGAGGAAGCCCCTCTCTGCGGCAAAACTTGCAGGGTGTTACTTACTCAGGGTGGGAGGATTGTCCACGATGCCCACGATGAAAGCATCAATGGGCGACGGATGGTCCAGACCATGCTGGGTGGTCTCGTCGGTGGTGACCAGAACCATCTCGCCTACACCCGCGCCGATGTTGTCGCCCGCCACGATGGTATCCTTTTTGGAGCCGAACACCGGCTCCACCAGCAGGAACTTATAGCCTACAAGCTCCGGCATTTTGCGGGTGGCGACAACGGTCCCCTTGACGATCCCTAAAATCATAGCTTACTCCTCTTTGCCCAGCACGGTGACCAGCTGCCCCTGCTTGAGCAGGAAGGCATTGCCATCGTCCGTGTCGATGTGAAAATCCAGTGCACATTTGTCGTTTGCGCGGATCAGCACCCCGCCCATCACGCCCGGCTTGGGGCCGTCGATCTTTACCTGCACGCGGTCGCCGTCGGCAAGGCCGAAGGCAGCTGCCTGTGCGGGAGTCATGTGGATGTGGCGGTCGGCGATCATCACGCCCTCCGGCACAGTCAGGGTGCCATTGGGGCCGCGCAGGGTCACGCCCGGCGTGCCCTTTGTATCCCCGCTGGAACGCACCGGCGCTTTGATGCCGATGTTGCGGCAGTCGGTCTGCGCCAGCTCGATCTGAGTGGCACTGCGCTCCGGGCCAAGGATGCGGACATGCTTCAGTTCGCCCTTGGGGCCGATGATGTCCAGACATTCCTCGCAGGCAAACTGGCCGGGCTGGCTCAGCGCCTTTTTGGGGGTGAGCTGGTAGCCATAGCCGAACAGCTTGTCCACATCATCGCGGGTAAGGTGGATGTGCCGCACCGAGATGCCTACCGGCACCTGACGGCTGCGCTTTTGCAGCTCTGCCTGCACGGCCTGCGTGATCAGGAGCAGCAGCTGTTCCTGACTGATGTCATGGTAAACCAAGGCACAGCGCTCCTTTCTTATGCAGCGTCAGCGCAGGGCTCAGCGCAGCTCAGGCATGCACTCGGACACGCTTGCGTGCGGGCGGGGAATGACCAGTGCGCTGACCACTTCGCCAATGCGGGAAGCAGCGGTCTGGCCTGCCTCAACAGCAGCCTTCACAGCGCCAACGTCGCCCTGCACGAACACGGTAACAAGGCCTGCGCCGATCTTCTCCTGACCCACCAGAGAGACATCTGCGCTCTTCAGCATGGCATCGGCTGCCTCAATGGAAGCGGTCAGGCCGTTGGTCTCGATCATGCCCAGAGCGGCATCCAGCGGCACCTGCTCGCCTGCGGGCAGGCCGGACTTGCCGGTCGCGGGGCCCTTGGCGGGCATGATGCGGGCCAGATCTGCGTGGGGACGTGCAATGACGTTGACGCAGAACAGCTCACCCACGCGGGAAGCAGCCTCTTCGCCAGCCTCGGTAGCAGCCTTGACAGCGCCCACCTCGCCGGTAACGATCACGGTGGTCAGACCGGCACCGATGGTGTCGGAACCAATGAACTCAACGTCAGCAGCCTTCAGCATTGCATCGGTAGCGTCGATGTTGCCAACCAGACCCTTCGTCTCGATAAAACCCAGAGCTTTCATAAGTTGTTCCTCCTGTCAGAACACTGAAAAAATTGTATGTGATGGTTTCGTCCTTCAAAAACTCAGATGATGCGCAGCCCGCCCTCGGCCAGCATGCAGCGGCGGCGGCGGCAGAAACTCTTTGCGCAGGTGATACCCTCGCCGGTGGGGCCGGCAATGGTCATGGTGCAGTGGCCCTCGCCGCCAATGCCAACACCGGCCTTGGTGGCGCTGTTCTTTACGTAGATGGTGGTCTCAATGACCCGGGCAAAGCGGGTCATGTGGTCCACATCCTTGGAGAAGATGGAAGCGGTGTGGCGGTTGCCGTGCTCGGCCACCACGGCATCTTCCACCGCCTGTTCAAAGCTCTGGCAGCGCACGATGGGCAGCACCGGCATCATCTGCTCCACCAGAACGAACGGATGGTCGGCAGGCACCTCGCAGATGGCAAGGCGGCAAGTATCCGGCACATGCACGCCGATGGTCTCCAGAATGCGGGCGGCATCCTTGCCCACCCACTTTTTGTTCACCTCGTGGCCGCCGCCCTTCTTGGGCTGCAGCACGATGTTCACCAGCTGTTCGGTCTGGGCCTTGTTCAGCAGGTAGGCACCCTGCTTCTGCAGCTCGTGCAGCAGGCCGTCGTAGGCGGTGTTCACGGCGAACACTTCCTTCTCTGCAAAGCAGAGGATGTTGTTATCGAACGAAGCGCCTTCGTAGATCTTGCGGCCTGCCAGCTCGATGTCTGCGGTCTCGTCCACGATGACGGGCGGGTTGCCTGCACCGGCACCGATGCACTTTTTGCCGCTGCGCAGCAGGGCGTTCACCATGCCCATGCCACCGGTGCCTGCCATCAGGCGGATCTTGGGGTTTGCGGCCATCTTGTCCACATTCTCCATGGTCGGCTCACGGGTCATGGTAATGAGGTTTGCAGGGCCGCCCGCCTCGATGATGGCGGTATTCAGTGCCTGCAGGCAGTCGGCAGACACCCGCTTTGCGCGGGGGTGCACGTTGAACACCACGGTGTTGCCGCCTGCGATCATGCTGATGGTGTTGTTGATGATGGTCTCGGTAGGGTTGGTGGTGGGGGTGATGGAGCAGATCACACCAAAGGGTGCGTACTCTTCCAGCATCAGGCCCGCGTCACCGCTCTTGGCTTCGGTGGTCAGGCATTCGGGGCCGGGGGTCTTGTTGATGACGGCCAGATGTTTTTCCACCTTGTCCTCATAGCGGCCCATGCCGGTCTCTTCCACGATCTTGTGGCACCACTCCTCCACATGTGCCCGGGCACAGCGGCGGATGGCTTCAATGATGCGCTGGCGGTCCTCGATCTTGTAGTTGGCCGCCCAGTCGCGCTGGGCTTTCCATGCAGCCTCCACTGCGTCGTCTACGTTCTCGAACACGCCGCGGTCGCCTGCTGCACCGCCGGGTGCAGCGGTATAGGCTGCAGGGGCGGCGCTTGTCTGTGCACCGCCCATACCGGCAAGCACCTGCTTGACGATCGCTTCAATTTCCTGCGAACTGATATCCATGGTTTTCGTTCCTTTCCGTAAAGGTCATATCCGTTGGATCAAACGAAACTTTTTGTTATTGAAAGCTCTTCAGCGTCCGGCGGATGACCTCGGCCATTGCGGCATCGCGGGCATTTGCGGACTTCGGTGCGGCCGGGGCCGCTTCCATTGCAGGGACTGCCGCAGGCTGTGCGGCGGGCACCGGGGCAGGGGCAGGAGCCGCCTGCTGTTTGGGCAGGGTGGGCAGCGCCATGCCCGGCTGGATCAGCCCGGTAACGCCCGGCAGGCTCACCGGCTGGGCAGGCTGTGCGGAGGGTACTGCCATTGCCACAGGCTGTGCAGCGGGCTGAGCCATGGGCTGCACGGCAGGTGCGCCGCACTTGCTGCAGCCGGTGCAGTGACCGCCGCAGCTGCCGCATTTGGAGCAGCCTGCGCAGCCCAGCTTTGCGGTGACGGCTGCGTAGTAATCCAGTGCTTCCACCAGATGGGCCGCATCTGCCGGGGTCTTGCCCCAGGTCAGGCAGCCGTCATTTTCCAGCAGGACAGCCTTATCGGTGCGGCACAACAGGCTGACAGCCTGTGCCTGTGCGTCCACGTTCTGGGCGGGCAGCAGCTGCACCCGGCCCAGCGCCCGCACTGCGGGGCTGAATGCTGCAGGCTGCACGGTCTGGCCCTGCATCCCCATCACAGCCGCGCAGGCCGGATAGGTGTGCATCACGCACTGGGCGTTCTCGTTTTCCTGATAGATTTTCAGATGGATGGGCAGGTCTTCGGGCAGGGGCTTGGGCTTTGCGCTGAGCATCGCCTTGCCATTCATATCCACGCGCACCAGCATATCCTGCGTGAGCGCGGCCTTGTCGGCACCGGCAACGGTCACCCACACGGCCTGCGGGCCGACGCGGACGCTCATGCTGCCGTCACCGGCCACCAGCCAGCCCTTGGCTTCCAGCCGACGGGCCATTTCCATGATGGCTTTTTTTGCCTCAAAGTCTGAGAGGTAAGTAACGCCTTGAATCACCATACGTTTCTTTCCTCCTTTTTAACGGCGCAGCGGCGGGATCTTGAGCATGGCGCGCACCTCGTCGGGAGTCATGGGCATCATGCCCTTGGACTTTACGATGTCCGACACCTTTGCGATCAGCGCTGCGTTGTTGTCCACATGGACACCCGGCGCGATCATGTCCGAATCCTCAAAGCCGATGCGCACGGTGGAAGCGCCCATATCCAGCGCAGTCTTGACCATTTCCCAGTCCTCGCGGTGGGCCTGCGTGTAGCCCCACAGGTAGTCGCCGTTGGGAAAGTTCTCTTCCAGCGCCTGGATCATGTGGCGCAGGGCCGGCACCGTGGCAGGCATCTCGCCGCCATGGCCGAACACCAGTGCAAACAGGATGGGTTTTACAAAGTGGAACTTGTCGTTCAGTTCCCGCACGGTGTTGATCATGCCCAGCTCAAAGACCTCGGTCTCGGGGATCTTCTTGTTGTCCATGATGGTCTTGACGCAGTACTCCACATCCTTGATGGGGTTCTGGTACACCGAGGTACCCAGATTCACCGAGCCGACATTCAGGCTGTTGGCTTCCACCCAGGAGGGGTAGCAGGGCTGCACACGTTCCTCAATGGTCAGGTTGGACACGCCGCCGGTGGAGATCTCCACCACGATGTCGCACATCTCGCGGATGTAGGCCACCGTTTCTTCCAGCAGGCTCAGATCCGGGGTGAGGTTGCCGTTCAGGTCGCGGCAGTGCAGATGCACCATGGACGCGCCGTTTTTGTAGCACTCATACACATCCCGGGCAATGGCCCGCGGATTGATGAGAATGTCTGTGGCCGCAACGGGGGCCACGGAGATCATGATTTTTTTCATTGGATGAACACTCCTTGCATGTCGCATTGGAGAAGCTTAACAAAGGATGCTAACGTCATTTTAGCGCAAACATCCCATCTTGTAAACTCACAGTCCCCAGCCCGCCTTTTACGGCAGACAGGAGGCCTGTATGCTTACTTCTTCCAGAAGATGTAGTGATCCTGCACTGTAGCGGCGATCTCGTCCACCTGCCTGCGCTCGATCACGCTGAGCAGCTGGCGGTGCAGCTCTACGAACCGCTCGATCTCCTCTTCGCCCTTGGCCAGCACCTTGCGGGTGGTCTCCAGACGGCTGGGCATCGTCAGCCGGGTGATATACTCGGTGATGGTGGCCAGCATGGGGTTCTGGGCCGCATTGGCGATCTGGGTGTGGAACCGGCTGTCCAGCTCCAGCACCTTGTCCACCGAAGGCTCCGGCGAGTGCATTTCGGCAGAAAGCTCGCCGAAGGTGCGGTACAGGTCCGGCAGAAAGGATGTGATATCATTGCGCTGAATGATAATATTCAGCGTACCGATATCGATGACGGAGCGCAGTTCCACAAATTCCTGCCAGCTGTTCTTCTGCAGGATGATGCTGTACAGCATCGGGTCCAGCATTTTCTGGTTGTAGTTTTCGCTCACAAAGGTGCCGTCGGCACGCTTGATGTACAGGATGCCGTAGGCCTGCAGCTTTTTCACAGCTTCCCGCACCGAGTTGCGGCCCGCGCCGAACTGCTTGCACAGTTCCATTTCGGTAGGCAGCTTGTCGCCCGGATGCAGGGTGCCGTCGATGATCTGGGAGATGATCCCATCCATGACCTGATCGACTACAGACTTTACCGCATTCTTCTGTTTTTCAGGATGTTCCATTGACATAGTTCCGCCTCCAAATCCGGTTCGGTGGATATTCGGGGTCGTTCAACGTGGAACGTTCTGGGGCAGAAAGCCTCCAAACATCACACGTTGAACTTCCACCACTATTTTACCATATCTGAAAAGCGGACGCAACGGTTACGCCATCAAATAGGTGGGCAGCAGGATCAGCTGAGGGAAGGCGACCATCAGGGCAATGCAGACGAAGGTAGCCGCAATAAACGGCACCAATGTTGGGAACACCTCGCCGACCGTAACATCCATCAGATCGCAGGCAACGTAGATGCACATGCCCACCGGGGGAGTGACCAGACCAACACCGATGACCACGGTGATCAGGACACTGAGCACGATGGGGTTGATGCCCACGCCCAGAGCAATGGGATACAGGATGGGCATGAACAGGGTCAGCGTTGCGATGGACTCCATGAACATGGTGACGATGAAGAAGATCAGCAGGATCATGATGAGGATGACGGTGGGGTTGGTGGAGAAGCCCAGCATGGTCTTGGCCACCCACTTGTCAAAGCCTGCGGTGGTCAGCATGACGGTGTACAGCTTTGCAGCGCCGATAACGATGAAGATACGGCCGCTGGTGCGGACGGTCTCTGCAAAGGCAAACTTGATGTCCTCCCACTTGAGTTCGCGGTAGATGATGCCGCCGGCAAACAGACCGTAAACAACAGCGATCACGCCTGCCTCGGTGGGGCTGACGATACCCATGGTAATGGTGCCCACGATGATGATAGGCATGAGCAGGGCGGGCCAGCTCTCCCACAGGCCATGCAGCACGGGGCCGATGGTGAAGTGACCGGGCTCCTTGGGCACGCCTTCTTTCTTAGCGAGGAAGTAGCTGACGATCATCTGTGCCAGACCGCACAGGATGCCGGGGATGATGCCGCCGAGGAACAGCTTACCGGTGGAGATGCCGCAGATACCGGCAATGACCACCATGGGGATGGACGGAGGAATGATGATGCCGATGGTGGAGGAAATGGCGGTAACGGCAACGGTAAAGTTCTTGGAGTAGCCCTTGCGGATCATTTCCGGCATGAACATGCCGGAAACACCAGCGGTATCGGCAACAGCGGAACCGGAGATGCCCGCAAAGATCATGCTGGAAAGCACGTTCACGTGAGCCAGACCGCCGTAGATGTGGCCGACGATGGAGTAGCAGAAGTCCATCAGGCGCTTGGAAATACCGCCCTTGGACATGGTGAAGCCGGCAAAGGTATACAGAGGGATGGCCAGCAGTGCAAAGCTGTTCATGCCCTCAAACATGCGCTGGGCAATGGTGACGGTGCTGCCGCCGCCCAGGAACAGGATGCCGCCCATGGCGGACAGGCCCAGACTCATGGCGATGGGCACACCCAGGAACAGCAGAACGAAGAATGAGATCAGCAGCCATGCGATCATTTGGATTCGCCTCCTTCAGGTTTCGTGGTAAGCTCAACCACCAGATTGAGAACGGCGGACAGGATGCACAGCACACCGGCAATGGGGAAGATGGTGTACACCTGACCCATGGTGAACTGCGGCATGGTGGAAACGGCCTGCTTTGCGCGGGTGCACAGCTGGTAGCCGCCGTAGGTGACCATGACGTAGAACAGGATGATGAACACATCACGGATGATGACAACGATCTTTTTGCCCAGCGGAGTCTTACCGAGGATGGAATCCACCACCTCCACGCGGAGGTTGGTGCCCATGGCGTTGATGCCAATGCAGGCAATGAGCATGGACCAGACGTTCAGATACTGGCTGCTCTCCATGTACCACTTGAAGCCGCCGATGCCGGGGATCAGGCGCAGCACAACGTTTGCGAACAGAATTACCATCATAGCTGCGCAGAGAATGGCGGAAATGAGGGTGGTGATCTTGTCCAGAGTGGTTTGCAGTTTTTTCACAGTACAAACTCCTTTCCAAGTGCGATTCAGATAAAATGCAAAGGGACGAAGGGCACGCCCCCTCGTCCCTTTGCTTCGGTTTTATTTCAAGGTTTTCTGGTCAGTGATCTCAGCGGGCTTCTTTCCATGCCTTCAGCTGATCCAGCAGGTCGCCGTAGGTATCAGCGTTGTCGGTCAGGACTTTTTCGGTCGCAGCTGCAAACGGAGCCAGTTCCGGGCTGTTGATCTTCATGCCCTTCTCTTCCAGAGCGGAGACCAAGTCGTTGGTCTGCTGCTCGTTCAGCTCACGGTCGTAATCGGCAGATGCCTTTGCAGCGTCGGAAACGATCTGCTGCTGGTCAGCGCTCAGCTTGTTCCAGCTGCTCTCGGCAATGGTAAAGCACATGCCGGAGTAGATGTGGTTGGTGATGCTCAGGTACTCCTGAACCTCGAACAGGTTGTTGTTGTAGATAACGGGGATGGGGTTCTCCTGTGCATCGTAGGTCTTCTGCTGCAGAGCCTGATACAGCTCAGAGAAGCTCAGCGGCTGGGGGTTGGCACCCAGAGCGGTCATGGTAGCCATGATGACGGGGTTCTCGGGGGTGCGGATCAGCAGACCGTTCATGTCGGCAGGGCTGTTGATGGGGCCCTTGGAGTTGGTCACGCAGCGGAAGCCGTTGCAGTAGTGGGCCAGCACACGCATATTCTGGCTCAGCAGGCCTTCCTCAGCGGCAGCCTCGATGTCGCTGTCCATGAATGCCCATGCATCGTCGAAGGTCTCGAACTGGAACGGCAGTGCGGAAATGCCCATCTTTGCATCGTAGGTGGCAAAGTTGGAAGCGTCGGTGATGATGATATCCACCGTGCCGGAATCCAGAGCGATAGAGTTGATCAGGTCAGCATCGCCGCCCAGCTGGCCGGAGGGGTACAGCTGAACTTCCACAGCGCCGCCGGTCTTTTCGGCAACTTCTTCTGCAAACTGCTTTGCGCCCTTTGCACGGGGGTCTTCTTCGTTGGTGGAGAAGCCCAGCTTCAGGGTGACAGCCGAGCCGGAAGCGGCAGCGGAAGAACCGGTGGAAGCTGCAGTAGAGGCAGTGGAAGCAGCAGTGCTGGTGCCGGAGCCGCCGCAGGCAGCCAGACCCAGAGCAGCAGCGGAAATGCCAGCCACCTTCAGGAAGTCACGACGGGAAATCATCTTTTTCATAAGAATTCTCCTTCAAAAAAATATCTTCTCCTGAGCCGTTCTCGTGCTCCGGCTCTTGTTCCTTTTTTAAATGGTGCCTTTCTTTTCCAGCGCCTTTTTCAGCTCGGCTGCACCAAAGCGGGGGCTGCTGAGGACCACCTTGCCAAACTTATCGGCGATATACTGTTCGCAGTAGGCCATGCTGCCCTGTGCAAACACGATCACATCTACCTTGTCGGCAATGGTACCGGCCATCTCGGTCATGCGGGCCTTGAACTGGTCCTGATCCAGACCGAATGCACCGTCCACCAGACAGTCCACCAGCTCCACGTGTCTGTTGCACTCGCGGGCCATGCGCAGGATGGTGCCCTTGGTGGGTTCCAGCGTGGTGGGCAGGGTAGCCATCACGCCGATGCGCTGGCCCTTGCGGACAGCCTCGCGGCACATCTCCTCGTCCACGCGGACGATAGGCACACCAATGTACTTTGCCACGTCCTGTGCACTGTCGGCAACTTCGCCCACGCTGCTGCACAGGTTCAGCATGGCATCCACGCCTTCCTCAGCGGCTTTCATGTACATGCCGATCAGGCGTGCTGCCGGTGCAGTGGTCACATAGCCTGCCGCGCGAACATCTGCCAGAATGCTGGGGTCCTGCAGGCTGTACAGCTCCACATCATCGCCCAGCTGCTTTTTGACCTCCTGCTCCACCAGTTCGATCAGTTCCGGGGTGGTGCTGGTATAGATCAGACCTACCTTCATAACGGAAAAGCCTCCTTTTGTTTTTCGCGTTCTCGTGCCGGACAAGCCCGCAGCAAAAGTTTTTTGCTACATCCTACCTTTAGTTTAATCTCAACAGCTTGTCCGTCTTTACATCCTACCATTAGATTACTCTTCGGCCCGCAAAAAGTAAATTGGCGAATAGCCGATATTTCGGGCCGGTTTTGGTCGTTCTGCACAAATGTGGGATGCAAGTGGTGAAAAATCCACTTCTTTCTGGACATCATCCCATCTTGCGGCGTATAATACCCTTAAAGAAAAAGACAGGGAAGGAGCCACCGGAACATGAATCCGTTTCAAAGTGATAACATCTGGAAAAAGAAGGCCCGGCAGGGCAAGGCGCAGCAGCATCCGCTCACGCCGCAGCAGGAGTGGCAAAAGCAGGTGAACAGCAGCAGCCTGTGGCTGGGCGGCGGCGTGGTGCTGCTGGCACTGTATCTGGCCGCTGTCCGCGCCGGCACCGTGGCGCTGGACGCAAGCGCCGTCGTGCTGATCGTGGTGGTGGGCTGCTTCTGCGTATACACTGCCGCATCCCTCGGCAGGCTGATGAAGAACAAGCCGGAGGAAAAGGCAGCAAAGAAGAAAAAGAAAGCAAAAAAAGATTGATAACGCGTACAGAAAGCCAGAAAATCTGCGGATTTTCCGGCTTTTGTTTTTCGGCTTCCCGCGCAGAGCGCAATCGTGTAGGGCAGGTTTTATGGCTTTTATAAAATTCTTCTCCGCCGGATACGTTCTCTTTTGCGTGCCAAAAGAGAACCAGAAAAGCACCCGCTACTTTCGAGGCGCGGGAGGCACGAACTAGGGGCGTGAAAAAGCAAACAAGCCAGCCCCGCAGGGCTGGCTTGTTTGCAATATTTAAAATAATTTTTCCGCTGAATATGCCCAGAGCGAAGCGGAGGGCATTCTAAATCATCAGAGTGTCAGCCCAGCAAAATTTCCACCGCTTCCCGCAGGGTGGACACTTCGCCCACATTGCCCGGGAAGATGATGTACGGCGTGCCGGGGAACAGGCTTTCGGCACCGGTCTGCCATACCGGGATGCCCGGCCGGATCTGGCCCAGCACCTTGGCGCATTTCACGCGCAGGGCCTTCACGCCCACGTCGCTGCTGGTGATGCCGCCCTTTGCCACCACAAAAGCCGGGGAAGCGGTCAGCCTGCCCACGCAGCTTTGCAGTGCATCGCTGATGGCAACGCTGCGCACGAGGGCTGCTTCCGGGGTGTCGTCCGGCAGGGTGAGCACCACGCGCTTTGTGGACACGCAGCAGGTGATGCCCTTTGCGATCTGCTGTGAGCAGTGGGCCACGATGGCGGCTGCTTCCTTTTCCAGCTCACCCGGCACCAGCACCTTGTCGCTGTCCATCTCAATAAACTCGATGCCCTGTACTTTTTTCAGTTCTTCCAGCTGGGCCGTGGTCTTTTTGGTGTGACTGCCCACCACGATGATGCCGCCTGCCTTGCTTTCCTGCGTGACCATCTTTTCCCGGGTGAGCAGCGGCTGGTCGGAAATATTGCCGATGGCCTTGACCAGTGCGGCCGCACTGCGGATGGTGAAGTGACGGCCCTTTGCCATGGCGCGGTACAGTGCCACTGCAAACACCTTCACATCGCAGTCCGCCACTGCGTTGACGATCACATGGCCGTAATCGTGCACCGCCAGCAGCTGGGCCTCGATGCCGTCAAAGTCCATGGCGCGCAGGCTTTCCAGCGAGATGCAGGTCACGTCTCCTGCACGGACTTTGCCGCCGGTTTTTTCCTCAATGTATTCGCACAGGTTGCTGGCGTGGTAGCCAAAGGTCTCGTCCTTGGCAAATTCGGTCTGGCCGCAGGGCACAAGCTCTGCGCCGTAGCGCACATAATGCACGTTGTCCAGTGTAAAGCGTCCGCCCTCGCGGAAGTAGGGGCACAGGATGTCGCCATCCATTTTGTAACCGTTCTCAGCCTCCGTCACCTCGCGCAGCAGGTCGGTCTCCAGCGGGTAGTGGCCGCGCAGGGTGGAGTCGCCGCGGCTGATGATCAGGTAGTCCATGCCGAACTCGCGGGCCACCTTGGCGGTGTTCTCCGCGATCTCGCGGTGGGCCTTGGTGGTCTCGGCCACGGTAAAGCCGCGGCTGTTGGTCAGAATAAAGAAGAGCTTTTCCGGCGCAGCAAAGCCCTTGCGCAGGCTTTCTACCGTCCAATCTGTATAAACATAAATATCATGTACCGTCTGTACGCCGGTAGGGTCGTCGTCCAGCACAATGATCTTGCGGTTGCTGGCGGCAGCTTCGGCGGCAAGGGCGGCGTTCAGTTTTTCCTCATCCACCTGCGGAAAACTGGCCAGAACATCGGCACTGCGGATCTGTTCCATCTGAAGCTCCTCCTTTATTCGTACAGCACCTGTGCGATCAGCACCAGCGGCTCGTCGCCCAGGCAGGCGATCTGGTGGGTGTCGCCGGGCATGGCGGCAATGATGTCGCCCTTCTCCAAGATCTGCTCCTCGCCGTTGATGATGTGGACCGCGCGGCCGGAGACGATGACCATGCTTTCCATCTCGTGCTCATGCGTGTGCCTGCCAATGGTCACGCCCGGTGCCAGCGTGTGGCGCACGTAGGCGCGGCCCTTGCCCAGCATTTCGGCAGGCGCATCCAGCAGGCGTTCCATCATCACGGTGCCCTCGCCGCCCATGCAATGGGGGATCGGAGTGGGTTTCATCTCAGAAGCTTTCTTATACAACATCCCATGTTCCACCTTTCAAGTCATCTGCAGCAGCATACGGCAGAGTGTTTTTAAACATCCTACCTTTCAAGTCAAGTCCATTATACATGAGCGCAAGCGGAATAGCAAGATTTTTTCCTGAAAAGCTGTTCAATTTTGTGCAATGCGTTTTGTGCAATCTGGCTGATATCCCGCCGTTCCTGCTCCGCAGGCACGCAGCCCACGGAAAGGGAAGCTTTTGTCTGATTCAATTTCGGGTGCATCTGACGGAAGTAGTACACCGCAGCATAACACTCCGCTTTCCTTTTTTCGGATCCCGAAATAAATTGGAACTCTGCACATGTTCAAGCTGCAGTTTTTGTGTTTTTTTCAGAGAATCCGTTTTTTGTTGCCGGAGCAGCGTTTCTTTTGTATAATGGCAGTGATGGAAGGCCGATGCCTTTTGCAGGTTTTTAATCACGACGTTTCAAAAGCGAGGTGTACTGATTATGGAATGGGCAAAATTGCTGTCAACTGAAAAACTTTCTTCTGAACCTCCTGAGCCCGATTCGTTCAAGGAGTATCCCATCAATGCATTTGAAAAGGACTACAGCCGGATCGTTTCCAGCGCTGCATTCCGCAGGCTGCAGGACAAAACGCAGGTGTTTCCTCTGGACAAGAGTGATTTCATCCGAACCCGCCTGACGCACTCGATCGAAGTCTCCACGATCGCCCGGCAGCTTGGCATCATGATCTCCAAAAACACAACACAGTACAAGCCAACTGATATTACCGTGCCGGAGGATGCCGAAGCCATCGCATCAGTCCTGCTCTGCGCCGGCCTTTTGCACGACCTCGGCAATCCGCCCTTCGGGCATTTCGGCGAGACCGTGATCGGCGACTGGTTCAAAGAGAACCTTGACCATGTAAAATACAAAGGACAGCCCCTTCGCAGCTGGTTATCCGCGCAGATGATCGCTGATCTGGAAAATTTTGAGGGCAATGCACAGGCGCTGCGGATCCTGCTGAAAGCAAAACACGGTTCCAGCCTCAATCTGTCCAAAGCGATCATCAGCACGCTGGTAAAATATCCCACCGACTCCTGCTCCGTTGATAAAGGCAGTGCGGATATCCGAAAGCACAAACTCGGCTTCTTCGCTGCAGAACAGGAGACTTTTGAGCAGATCTCGGAAGCGGTTGGGACCACCACTCCCGACAAAGGCATCGTGCGCCATCCGCTGACCTACCTGCTGGAAGCAGCCGACGACATTGCATATTCTACTGCCGATCTGGAAGATGCCTTTAAAAAGGGCCTGTTCACCCTTGACCAGTTCATTGAATATTACACAAATTCTTATGACCATTCAAAGATCGTTCCCCACAGAAGCCCTGAGTACTTCTCCGATGAGCGGATCCAAGAACTTTCCGCGCTGCGCGGTGCAGACCACACCCCAGAAAACGACAGCGCTGCATTTAAAAAATGGCTCACCCAAACGCGTCAGTGGCTGATGTATGTAGCCATCTACCGTTTTTCCTGCAAATATAAAGAGATCATGGCCGGGACCTACTGCGGTGATCTGTTTGAAGGAACCAATCACGCCATCACCATTGACATCCTGAAAGGGGCCATGCGGAAATTTGCCTTCGATACGCCCGGCATCCTGAAACTGGAGCTGTCCGGACAGGTCATTCTCGATTTTCTGCTGGATCATTTTGTTCCCGCCGTGCTGTACTATGACTCTGCATACTGCACCAACGGGCAGGCACCTTCCAAGGCCGACAAAAAGCTTCTCGCCATCTTCTCCGGCAATTACAAGCAGGATTACCAAAACACCCGAACCGGCACGGAATCTTTTGACTTGTACCTCCGGCTGCTGATGGTCACCGACTATATCAGCGGCATGACAGATTCCTATGCCCGCACGCTGTACCGCGAGCTTAGCGGTATTGAATAACGCTGCCCTGTTCAGATCCCACGTGCCCGGTTCGTCTGCCGCTTATGGGCTACGGCATGATCGTTCAAAAACTGCTGATACATCACTCTGGAAGCCTCGCACAACTTCAAATCAGGTGCCAGCTTTTTTACGAAGACACTGCTTGCGAATGCGAACGCCTTTTGAATTGCAAAATGATTTTTCAGTTGCTATACTGGGCTTATCAAAGTTTTTTTCGGGAGGATGCCGCAGTGACCGCACAGACAATGCAAATCGGGAACAGACCTTGCCGCATTTACGGTGAAGCCCATGCAGAATACCTACTGCTCCAAATGACAGGCGAACATGAGCTGCAAAGCATGGAAAGCGAGATTGCCGCTATTGCACAGAGTGCGCACCACTTTCTGTTTGCGGCCATCCCGGTGGAAAGCTGGAACGATGCACTTTCCCCGTGGGAAGCCCCTGCCGTGTGGGGAAAACAAGGCTTCGGCGGTAAGGCCGCGGACGCCCTGTGCTTTCTGACAGAACAGGTCATTCCCACACTGAAGCAGCAGTATCCTCTCCCGGAAAATGTCAAAATCATTCTGGGCGGCTACTCGCTGGCCGGGTTGTTTGCATTGTGGGCATCCACCCAGACTGATCTGTTCTATGGTATCGCCGCCGCATCTCCCTCGGTGTGGTTTCCGGGCTGGATGAAGTTTGAACAGCAGCACCCGATACAGGCACAGCACATTTATCTGAGCCTTGGCAACAAGGAAGAGCATACGAAAAACGCTGTCATGGCTGCGGTAGGTGATAACATCCGCACCCTGCACAGTCGGCTTGCAGAGCGTGGCGCAGACTGCACCCTTGAATGGAACAGCGGCGGGCACTTTAAGGACGCTGATTTGCGTACCGCGAAAGCCTTTCGGTGGACGATGGAGGAAAGCCGATGAATATTTTGATCGATGCCGACGGCTGCCCGGTGGTGGACCTGACATTGCAAATTGCAAAACAGTTCGGCGTTCCGGTCATCATCCTGTGCGACACCGCCCACCAAATCGAGCGGGAAGGTGCGCAGACGCTGGTGTTCGATAAAGGGGCAGACAGCGTAGATTTTGCCCTCGTTAACCGGGTAAAGCCGGGGGATATTGTCGTAACACAGGACTACGGCCTTGCGAGTATGTGCCTTGCCAAGCGCGCACGGGTGCTGAATCAGAACGGTTTGGAATACACCGCCGACAACATGGAAGCTCTCATGCTGCGGCGTTATGAAAACAAAAAACTCCTCCGTGCCGGAAAGCACCCCAAGGGGAGCACAAAGCGGACGAAGGAGCAGGATGAAGCATTTGTCGCCACACTGACAGATATTTTAGCGAGCATCTGATTTTCTGAACGGAACACCGGCGAATTTTTTTCGCGTCACATTCTCTGTAAGTGAAGCCCGTCAGAACAAAGCACCTCTCCACTGCATGAAATCATTGAGATACCGCTGCTTTATCCTCTGGCCACGATCTTCTGAGCGCCGCATAGGAAATAAGGAAGTTTGCAAGCCAACCTGCCGGGACTGCAAGCCAAACAAAAGCAATACCAAAACGCGGTGCACAAATCAAAGCAACAGACAAGCGGATTGCAAGGTTTACCATATTTGCAATAAGAAACGGCCGCATGATTCCAAGTCCGCGAAGAACGCCATCAGTCGCCATCTTGATGCCCATGAAGATGAAAAAGTAACCAAGCCATCTCATATAATCACCGGACACCTGATAGGCCAACGCGGTTCCGTCTTTTCCCAAGAACAACGAGGAAATCTGTGTGTGCAGTGTTTCAATGACCACGAAAGCAAGAACTGCAAAGCATAGATCCAACACCAGTGCAGCATGATACCCTTTTTTGATACGCTCAATTTTCTTTGCGCCAAAATTCTGGGATACAAACGGCGAAACTGCATTGCCGATGGATACGAAGATCAGCGAAAAAACATTTTCTACCCGCATCGTTGCCGCATACCCGGCAAGTGCCTGTGTGCCGAAGGGATTTACCACTGCCTGCACGATCATCATACCGATAGACACTGTGGACTGCTGCAAAACCGATGGTACCGCAATGCGAAGCATGGAATACAGCTCCTGCCGGTCGAACCTGCTAAAGGAGCTCTTGTATTGCCGCATCCGAGACAGAAAAATCAAAAACGAAAACACGGCAGAAATTCCTTGTGCGATCAAGGTCGCAAGGGCTGCACCAAACACCCCCAGACCAAGACCGGCCACCATCCAGAGATCCATAAAAATATTCAGGATAGATGAGAATATCAGCAGTCCCAACGGAATTTTGGATTCACCGATGGAAGTGAACATGGTGGAAAGAATGTTGTACATGAATAGGAACGGGAAACCCACAAAGTAGACCCGCAGATACAATACTGCTTCTTCCAATATATCGGCAGGGGTCTGTAATCCGCTCATCATGAAATGGGAAAAGCAAAAGCCAAAGACACCAAGGACAACGCTTAAGAGCAAAAAGCTGATCAGGGACGTTGACACAATGGTTTTCATTTTACCATAATTTTTTGCACCAAAATAGCGGCTTACAAGCACACCTGCGCCCACACCAGCACCAAGCGCCACACAAATAAAAACATTGGTCAGTGCAGCACAAGCACCAACAGCCGCAAGTGCCGAGGAGCCAACAAATTGACCAACTATTATGGAATCGGCCATATTGTATACTTGTTGAAAAAAGCTACCAAGGATCATCGGCATCGCAAAAACAGTCAGCGCTTTAAGGGGTGGATCTGTGATCAAATATTCATCTTTCGACATGATTATATTCCTTCCAAAAATCGTTTATCGCAAATTTTATCGCAAGTCAAGAAATTAGTGCAACATTCAAACGGCATCTTTGCGATATGCAATTCACCGCTGTTGCATTAAAAAGTTGAATTGCTATAGTATTGGAATCTATCCAATATAAGTATATTCCCCCCTGTCTCAAAATGCAATCTGCGACTTCTGGCGGAGATGGTGGATATTCTCCCGCGGGCTAAGCAACAGCCCGCAGGGCTGATTGCTTGCGGCCTGCGGGCCGCCGCCCTGTTCTCATCCTCACCATCTAGCCGCAAAAAAGGCACCAGCCTGAGCTGATGCCTTTTGTTGGCGGAGATGGTGGGATTCGAACCCACGTGCCCGATTAAGGACAAAACGATTTCGAGTCGTTCTCGTTACGACCGCTTCGATACATCTCCATATATTAGCCTTTACAGTATAGCAAAAAAGCGGTTTTCCGTCAACACTTTTCTCCCGTTACGGCACGGCTGCAAGCCATACGCAGCCGTGCCGTTTTGCGTTTTTGGGGCAGAAAGCGCGGTTTCTTTGCAAAAAAGGCTGTTCTTTTGGGCGGGAGCCGAGTATAATAGGAACGATATTTTTCAAATTTGAAGTACAGAGGAGAGCATTCCAATGGCACAGGCAAAACAAGATATGGGCACCGGCAGCATCAAAAAGCTGATGCTGCAGCTCATGATCCCCGCCGTGGTGGCGCAGGTGGTGAACCTGCTGTATAACATCGTGGACCGCATTTACATCGGCCACATTGCGGGCATTGGCGCGGCAGCGCTGACCGGCGTGGGGCTGTTCACACCCATTCTGATGCTGCTGAACGCTTTTGCCATGCTGGTGGGCGCGGGCGGCGCGCCGCGCACCGCCATTGCTCTGGGGCAGGGGGACAAGAAACAGGCCGAAAAGATCGTCTCCAACAGCTTTACCGTGCTGATGTTCTTTGCCGTGGTGCTGACCATTGGCTTCTATGCCGGGGCACCGGTGCTGCTGCGGCTGTTCGGTGCCAGCGATGCCACCCTGCCGTACGCCCTGAGCTACAGCCGCATCTACATTGCAGGCTCGGTGTTCGTACTGGTGGTGCTGGGCATGAACCCTTTTATCACCACGCAGGGCTTTGCCAAGACCAGTATGCTTACCACCGTGATCGGCGCGGTGATCAACATTATCCTCGACCCCATCCTGATCTTCGGGTTCGGGCTGGGCGTGCGGGGCGCGGCCATTGCCACGGTGCTCAGTCAGGCCGTGGGCGCGGCATGGATCATCCGCTTTCTCACCGGCAAAAAGACCATCCTGCGCCTGCGCAGAGACTACCTGCGCCCGGAAAAGCAGATCATTCTGCCGGTGCTGGCGCTGGGCATCTCCTCGTTTGTGATGCTCTCCACCGAAAGCCTGCTTTCCATCAGCTTCAGCTCCAGTCTGGCGCGGTACGGCGGCGATGTGGCTGTGGGTGCCATGACCGTCATCACCAGCGCATCCCAGCTGTGCACGCTGCCCATTCAGGGCATCTGTCAGGGCGGGCAGCCGGTGATGAGCTTCAACTTCGGCGCAGGCAAGAAGGCCCGCGTCAAGGAAGCCTTCCGTTTTCAGCTGACGCTGTGCGGGTCCTACACCTGCTTGTTCTGGCTGTTGATGATGCTGTTTCCCGGCGCGGTGGCAGGCATTTTCACCTCGGACACCGCACTGATCCAGTACACCACGTGGGCCATGCGCATTTACATGGCGGGCATTTTTGCCATGGGCTTCCAGATCGCCTGCCAGCAAAGCTTTATGGCGCTGGGGCAGGCTAAGGTCAGCCTGCTGCTGGCCTGCCTGCGCAAGATCATTCTGTTGATCCCCCTCATCTTCATTCTGCCGCACGTTCTGCCGAACCCGGTGTTCGGCGTGTTTCTGGCCGAGCCGGTCAGCGACATTCTGGCCGCCACCATCACCACCATCACCTTCTTTGCCCGGTTCGATAAGATCCTCGACCGCGGTGCCGCAAGAATCTGACAAAGAGCTTTTTCTGCACAGTTATCAACCCCATCAAAATCCTTTTAGCTTGTATCTGATATCAGCCCACCTATCATAAACCTTGCATCATTCTGTAACACTATGTAATCTTTTGTTTTTTCGCAATTATCCAGCTGACGAAACATGTTCCATGTGATATACTATTTTCAAGTAATTCGCATTTACATCAAAAGGGAGGCTCCGATATCATGGCCCTGCAAAAACTATGCAATTGAACCCATGAAAACCTTTTTGGATGGTCAATATTCCATTCCAAATTATCAGCGGGAATATTCCTGGGAGGAAAATGAAATTCAGGATTTTCTGAATGATCTGGAGGATACCTGTGCCAATCCGAGCACCATTCACTTTTTCGGGCAGATCGTAGTTCACAATGATGAGGACTCCCAAACAAAATTCATTATTGATGGGCAGCAGCGCACAATTACATCCATGATTTTTGTGCACTCTCTTCAGCTTTTGTACGAAAATCTATATTTTACCACTCAATATCATCCTGCATCAAAAAAGGAAGTTCTATTGTCCAATTATGTAGGAGAATACTCTGATGAGGAAAAAAGCCTTCATCTCATCCTTAGTGAAGCGGATAATCCTTACTTTATTCAAACCATAACTGCTAGACAGCCGTCTGGTTCCAAAGAAACGAAAAAGTCCTGGGAAAGAATCCGAAAAGCATTCAAGACTATTTATGAATATCTTGATTCGCACTGCCAGGACGCTTCCGATACTTCCAAGAAAATGGATTGCCTTAACCGATACTTCGAGGCCTTCTTCGAGCGGTTCAAAGTCATGTATATTGAGGCCACCAAGCTGGAAGAAGCTTTTATCATTTTTGAAACATTGAATGCTCGCGGAAAAGACCTTGAAACAGCAGATTTACTCAAAAATTTTGTTTTCAGCAAGTCAAAAGATGTGGATGACACTCAGAAAAAATGGAATTCCATTGTAGACAACCTGGATAAAATTGATACAACCAATTATATCCGACATTATTGGAACTCTTCTCATAAATTCATTCGCAAAAACGACTTATACCGGGAAATTGTAAAATTCATCAAGACCCCTGCTGATGTGTCAGCTTTTCTCGATAGTCTTGAAAATTGTTCTCAATTCTACCATGACATTGCATTTCCGGAGGAAAACGTTGATTTTACAGACGATAAATTGATCTCTTGTCTAAAGAATCTCAAAATCCTCAAGGCCAAAACTTTTTACCCGATTTTGCTTGCAATGAAACAGGCGAAAGAATCCTATTCTGAAAAAGACCTCTTGACCGTCGCCGAAACCATTGAAGTCTATGTTTTTCGTAATTTTACAATCTGCGGAAAGGTTGCCAACACCGGTGAACGATTCTTTTCTGAGATCGCTCTCCGGATTTACGGTGATCTAAATTCCGTTACCGCCATCTGTAAAGAAATCCGAAAATCAATTGTCCCAGACGATGAGTTCACTGCTGCTTTCAATACCTGGTCAGGTTCCAACCGTGAAATTATTCGCTATATCCTGAGAAAAATCAACAAACAATTATCTCCAACAGATGAATTGAATCTCAACAACAGCGATGTTCACATCGAACATGTAATGCCAATTGAAAACAGTAAATGGAAAATCCCGGAAGATACTCACAATGAGTATCTTTGGCGGTTGGGAAACCTCACGCTTTTAAGCGGAAAGCTGAATATCCAGATTTCCAATGAGGTTTTTCCAATTAAAGTGTCAGAATATGCCAAATCAAAAATTGACCTTAATAAATCGCTGTGCACCTGCAGCGATGGTACTCCGCGCACAAAATGGATCGTTCCCGATGATATTGATATCCGTCAAAAATATTTTTCGGATTATGCACTCATAATCTGGCACATCCATTAAACAACTTTTCTATTCAATCAATAAAACAACGCGGCCCCCATACATGAAAAGGGAGCCGCGTTGTTTTTTATTCCGGTTTTATTTCCCCGCCAGAAGAATGGCCAGCACGGCTTTCTGCACGTGCAGGCGGTTCTCGGCTTCGTCGAAAATCTCCGGTGCGTGCTGCTCGAACACCGCCGAGGAGATCTCCTCACCCCGGTGGGCGGGCAGGCAGTGCAGCACCATGACATCGGGCTTTGCGCTTTCCAGCAGCTTGTTTGTGAGCTGGTAGCCCACGAAATCCCGCAGGCGCTGCTCACTTTCCGGCGTGCCGGGCTTGGCGGTGTTCCACACAGCCGTTGCCACCACATCGGCGTCCTGAACGCCCTCGGCAGGGTCTGCGGTCAGGTGGAAGGCGCTGCCGTACTTGTGGGCGAACATCAGCACATCCGCCGCCGGGCGGTAGCTCTGCGGGCAGACGCAGGTGACCTGCATCCCGGCCAGCAGTCCGCCCACGATGAGGCTGTTTGCCATGCTGCTGCCGTCGCCGACAAAGCAGAGCTTCCGGCCCGCAAGGCTGCCCCGGCGCTCCCGAATGGTCATCAGGTCGGCCAGAACCTGGCAGGGATGGGCGTAATCCGTCAGGCCGTTGATCACCGGCACACCGGCCAGCTCGGCAAACTCTTCCAGATCGCTCTGGCGGTAGGTGCGCCACACCACGCAGTCGTAGTAGCGGCCCAGCACTCGGGCGGTGTCCTTGAGGGGCTCGCCGCGCCCGGCCTGCAGCTCGGCGGTGTTCATGTAGTTGCCCAGACCGCCCAGCTGGTACACACCCACCTCAAAGCTGGTGCGGGTGCGGGTGGACGCCTTGGAGAACATCAGAGCCACCGTTTTGCCCGCCAGCAGCGGGGCCGTGCCGCCCAGCTTCTGCTGTGCCTTGAGTTGATCGGCCACATCCAGAATGTGGGTCAGCTCGGCAGGGGAGAGGTCGCTCATTTTCAGCAGATTTTTCATGCCTGCTCCTTCGGAGCCGTCGGCTCCATCTTGCCCAGCACATCGCTCAGGATCTCCAGCGCCATGTCCACATCGTGCTCGCTGAGGGTCAGCGGCGGCAGCAGGCGCAGGCGGGTCTTGGCTGTCAGAACCAGCAGGCCCGCTTCGCGGCAGGCGGCCAGCACATCTGCGGCCTTGAGGTCGTAGAACTCGATGCCCACCATCAGGCCGATGCCGGAAATGCTCTTGACATGGGGCAGCTTTGCGATGCCTGCGCGCAGCTGGACGGCGCGCTCGTTGACATTGGCAAGGAAGCTCTGGTCCATGCGGTCCACCACCACGTTGGCACCGGCGCAGACCACCGGGTTGCCGCCGAAGGTGGAGCCATGGGTGCCGGGGCCCATGCCCTCGGCCACCTTTTCGTTCATCAGCACTGCGCCGATGGGCAGGCCGCCGCCCAGACCCTTGGCCAGCGTGACCACGTCCGGCTTGAGGTTGTAGTGCTCGCAGCACAGGAAGGTGCCGGTGCGGCCCACGCCGGTCTGCACCTCGTCCACGATGAGCACAAGGTCTTTTTCGTCGCAGAGCTTGCGCACGGCCTGCACGTAGTCCGGGTCCAGCGCCATCACACCGCCCTCGCCCTGAATGAGTTCCAGCATCACGGCGCAGGTGGTGCGGTCCACCAGCTCCTCCAGCGCTTCGATATCGCCTGCCGGAGCATACAGGAAGCCCTCGTTGAAGGGGCCGAAGTAGTTGTGGAACACCTCCTGACCGGTGGCGGTCAGGGTGGCGATGGTGCGGCCGTGGAAGCTGTTCACCAGCGTGATGACCGTGGTGCGGTCCTTGCGGTAGTGGTCCACGCTGTACTTGCGCGCGGCCTTAATGGCACCCTCGTTGGCCTCGGCACCGGAGTTGCCAAAGAACACCTTGCTCATGCCGGTGCGCTTGCACAGCTTTTTGGCCAGCTTGCCGCAGGGCGCGGTGTAGTAAAGGTTAGAGGTATGCTGCAGCTTGTGGGCCTGCTCGGAAACGGCCTCGGCCCAGTCCAGATCACAGTAGCCAAGGCTGTTCACGCCAATGCCGCTGGTAAAATCCAGATACTGCTGACCCTCGGGGCCTGCGGCGCGCAGGCCGTGGCCCTTTTCCAACACGATAGGGTTGCGGTTATAGGTGTGCAGGACGTATTCGTTGTCCCGCTTGATGACTTTTTCAGAATCCATAGGTGTACCCTCCTGTGAACAGAGACTGTGAACAGAAAACCCTCTCAGGCGCTTTCGCGCCAGAAAATGCTGGCAAAGGCTTGAGAGGGTCATTTTTCTTATTATACCGCCTGCACGGCACCTGCGCAATGCTTATTCGCGGTGGCTGCGGCGGTAGAAGCGGGTGCCGGAGCCGCGGTTGGAGAACAGCTCCAGCAGGATGGAGTGGGGCACGCGGCCATCGATGATGACCGCCTCGTGCACGCCCTGATAGATGGCATCGGCCATGCCGCCGATCTTGGGGATCATGCCGCCCGCAATGATGCCGGCGGACTTATAGCCCTCGATCTCGGACACCTCCACCTCGGGGATGAGGGTGCTCTCGTCGTCCTTATCCCGCAGCAGGCCCGCGATATCGGTCATGGATACCAGCTTCTCCGCTTTCAGCGCAATCGCGATCTGTGCAGCGGCGGTGTCGGCGTTCACGTTGTAGGCCTGACCCAGATCGTCCATGCCCACCGTGGCGATCACGGGGATGAAGCCGCCGTCCAGCAGGCTTGCGATCAGGGTAGCGTCCACATGCACGATCTCGCCCACATGGCCCAGCTGGGGGTCCAGCTCGGTGCAGCGCAGCATCTGGCCGTCCATGCCGCACAGGCCCACGCCGCGGCCGCGCAGCTTTGCCACCAGATCTTTGTTCACCTTACCGGCCAGCACCTGCTGCACGATCTCCATGGTGGCATCGTCAGTCACGCGCAGACCGTTTGCGAAATGGCTCTCCACGCCCACTTTCTTCAGCATCTCGTTGATGGCCGGGCCGCCGCCGTGCACCAGCACCACGCGCACACCCAGCAGGGTAAGGGTGACCAGATCGTTCATGACGGCATTTTTCAGTTCTTCGTTGATCATGGCATTGCCGCCGTACTTTACCACCATGGTCTTTCCGTGATACTTCTGGATGTAGGGTGTCGCCTCAGAGAAAAGGCGCGCCATTTCTTCGTTTTTCATAAGATTTCCTCTGAACCCTCTCAGTCAATGCCTTGCGGCATTGCCAGATTCCCCTTTTTGTCGCTCACGCGACATCTTCCCCCAGCGCGGGGGAAGTCTGTCCTCTCAAGGGGGAGCCTTTGCTGGACGGGTCACTTTATTTCATAAAATCAGCTGCTTGTCGTTCGTTTTAAGCTCCCCCTTCGGGGGAGCTGGCGCGCAGCGCCTGAGAGGGTTATCAGGTGCGGTAGTCGCCGTTGATCTTGACGTAATCGTAGGTCAGATCGCAGCCCCATGCCTTTGCGGATGCATCGCCGGTGCCCATGTCCACCTTGACCAGCACATCGTGCTCAGCCAGCACCTTGGCGGCTTCGTCCTCGCTGTAGGGGTGGTAGGCGGCGTTTTCGCACACATACACCTCACCGGCCTTGCTGGAAAGCCACACGCAGACCTTATCAATGGAGAAATCGCCGGGGGTGTAGCCGATGGCGCACAGGATGCGGCCCCAGTTGGCATCGCGGCCGAACACTGCGGCCTTGAACAGGTTGGAGCACACTACGCTGCGGCTGACGGCACGGGCGGTCTTCAGGTCGGGGGCGTGGGTCACTTCGCAGGTGATGAGGTGGGTGGCACCCTCGCCGTCACCGGCGTGCTCGGCACACATGTGCTCTGCAATGGCGGTGAGCGCGGCAACAAAGGCTTCGTAGTCCGCGTTCTCCTCGCAGATCTCCGGGTTGCCTGCAAGGCCGGAAGCCATGATGATCAAGGTATCGTTGGTGGAGGTGTCCAGATCCACGCTCATCTGGTTGTAGGTGCCGGGCACCACGGTCTTGAGGGCCTTTTCCAGCAGGATGGGCGAGACGGCGGCATCGGTGGTGTAGAAGGCCAGCATGGTGGCCATGTTGGGGGCGATCATGCCGCTGCCCTTGCCAATGGCACCCACGGTGCACACCTTGCCGCCCAGCTCGAACTGGATGGCGTATTCCTTTTTGTGGGTGTCGGTGGTCATGATGGCGGTGGCGGCATCGGCGCTGCCCTGCTCGTCCGCAGCCAGCTTTGCGGCGGCGGCAGGGATGCCCCGGGCAAAGGGGTCGATGACCATGGGCTGACCGATGACACCGGTAGAAGCGGGCAGAACGTCCTGCGGGTCGATGCCCAGCTCCTTGCCCACCAGCTCACAGCATTCTTCGGCCAGAGCCACGCCGTTGGCGGCGCAGGTGTTGGCGTTGCCGCTGTTCACGATGATCGCCTGTGCGTAGCCGTCCTTCAGGTGGGCGCGGTCCACCTTGATGGGTGCGCCGCAGACCTTGTTGGTGGTGTACACACCGGCGGCGGCGCAGCGCACGTCCGCCTTGATGAGTGCCAGATCGTATTTTTCTGCATGGTTTGCGCGGATGCCGCAGTGCACGCCAGCCGCTGCAAAGCCCTTGGGCGCGCAGATGCCGCCCGCAACTTCTTGATACTGCATAATGATCTTCCTTTCCCACAGGACGAACCCTCTCAGTCAATGCCTTGCGGCATTGCCAGCTCCCCCAAAAGGGGGAGCTTTTCAGCAAGAGGGAAACCTTATCTTTTTGCCAAAAGCTCCCCCTTCGGGGGAGCTGTCACCGTCAGGTGACTGAGAGGGTTTTCTTTTTTATTCCAACCCTTCGGTCTCTTCCAGCCCCAGCATCAGGTTCATGCACTGGACGGCCGCGCCGGAAGAGCCTTTGCCCAGATTATCGAACAGGGAGACCAGCATCATCTGGTCGCCTGCAGCGTTCACGGTCATGTACAGCTCCATGCGGTCGGTACCGGCCATGGCATTGGAGTACAGGCCGTTTTCCGGCAGGGCTTCGTTCAGAGCGTGCACCTTGACGGTGGCAGCATCCTTGTAATATGCCGCAATGCCCTCGGCCACCTGTTCGGCGGTGCTGCCCGCCAGCGTCAGATCCAGCGGCACCAGCACCTGCATGCCGCAGTAGTAATCGCACACCACGGGCACGAACATGGGGGTGTGGGCAAGGCCGCTGATCTTCTGCATTTCCGGCAGGTGCTTATGGGCAAGGCCCAGACCGTAGCTCTTGGGTGCATCCAGCTTGCTGTGCGCCGGGCGATCAGCGCTCTCGTACTCGGCGATCATCTTTTTGCCGCCGCCGGAGTAGCCGGAGATGCCGGTGCAGCTGAAGGGATACTCTGCCGGTACAAGGCCCAGCTCCACCAGCGGGCGGGCAATGCTGATAAAGCCGCTGGCATAGCAGCCGGGCACTGCCACGCGGCAGGAGTTTTTGATTTTTTCCTTCTGGCCCGCCAGCTCCGGGAAGCCGTAGTCCCATGCGGCATCGGTGCGGAAGGCGGTGGAGGTGTCCAGCACCTTCACGTCCGGGCGCAGCAGAGGCATGACCTCTTTGGAAGCGGCATCCGGCAGGCAGAGGAAGGCGAGGTCGGCAGAGTTGATCACCTTCGCGCGCTCGTTCACATCCTTGCGGCCCTCTGCGGAAATGGAAAGCAGCTCAATCTCCGGGCGTTGTGCCAGACGGTCGGCAATGCGCAGGCCGGTGGTGCCGGAAGAGCCATCAATAAAAACTTTCACGCTCATGCGTTCTTTTCCTCCCACGCATCCAGCTGTGCAGCGGCCAGTGCGATCTGGTTGTTCACGCTGGCTTCGCTGGGGCCGCCGTAGCTGGTGCGGCCCTCGCAGCACTTGACCAGATCAATGGCATCGTAGATATCGTTCTCAAACAGAGCGCTGTAGCCCTTGAACTCGTCGAGGGTCAGCTCTTCAAGGGTCTTGTCCTTTGCGATGCAGTCGGACACCATGCAGCCGGTCAGCTTGTAGGCATCGCGGAAGGGCATCCCCTTCTTGGTGAGGTAGTCGGCGCAGTCGGTGGCGTTGATAAAGCCCTTGGCGGCGGCGCGGCGCATGTTGGCCGGGATGGTTTTCATGGTGTCCAGCATGGGGGTCACCGTCTTCAGGCACAGCTCCAGCGTATCCACTGCGTCGAAGATGGCTTCCTTATCTTCCTGCATGTCCTTGTTGTAGGCGAGGGGAATGCCCTTCATCATCACCAGCAGGGTGTTCAGGTCGCCGTAGACGCGGCCGGTCTTGCCGCGGATCAGTTCGGTGACGTCGGGGTTCTTCTTCTGGGGCATGATGGAGGAACCGGTGGTAAAGGCATCGTCCAGCTCAATGAACTTGAACTCCCAGCTGCACCAGAGGATGATCTCCTCGGAAAGCCGGGACAGGTGCATCATGCAGATGGAGATAGCGTTTGCCAGCTCGATGCAGAAATCGCGGTCGGACACGCCGTCCAGACTGTTGGCGCAGGGAGCCGCAAAGCCCAGCTTTTCGGCGGTGAACTGGCGGTCCAGCGGGTAGGTGGTGCCAGCCAGCGCGCCGCTGCCCAGCGGGCACTGTGCGTCCATGCGGGCGGTGGCATCCTCAAAGCGCTGCAGGTCGCGCAGCAGCATGGAGGCGTATGCCATCAGGGCATGGCCAAAGGTGATGGGCTGGGCGCGCTGCAGATGGGTGTAGCCGGGCATGACGGCGGTGGTGTTCTCACCGGCCTTTTTGCAGATGACCTTGATGAGCTCCACGATGTAGGCCTGCAGGGTGTGGCTGTAATCCCGCAGGGTCAGGCGGATATCCAGCGCCACCTGATCGTTGCGGCTGCGGCCGGTGTGCAGCCGCTTGCCCGCATCGCCGATGCGGGCGGTGAGGGTCTGCTCCACAAAGGTGTGCACATCCTCGGCACCCGGGTCGATCTCCAGCCTGCCGGCTGCCAGATCATCGGCGATGGAAGCCAGACCGTTGAGGATGTCCTCACAGTCCTTTTCCGAAATGATGCCCTGCTTTGCCAGCATGGCGGCGTGCACGCCGCTGCCGCGCATATCCTGCGCGATCATGCGCTGATCGAAGCGGATGGAGGAGTTGAAGTCGTTCACGCGGGAATCCACGGCCTTGGAAAAACGGCCCTTCCAGAGTTGTTCTGCCATAGTTTTATCCTTTACTGATAGGCGGCTCGCCGAGACTCCTTCCGTCACCTTCGGTGACACCTCCCTCAAGGAGGGAGGCCTTGGCAGTGCGGAAAGCTTCACCTCTTCGCCAGAGGCTCCCTCACTGAGAAAGACTCTCCCCGCGCCGGGGAGAGATGTCGCCGAAGGCGACAGAGTGGGGAACACTGGCAAACCCGTCAGGGTTTGACGGAAGGAGTTTTTGCCGCTCATTTTATTTCTTCTAAAAACGGCAAAGCCGCCGCAGGGGAAAACGCTCCTGCGGCGGTGCCGCCGGCAACGATGCCGGTTGGATGGAACTTCCGTGTGAAAGTGTGAAAACACACGAAAGGGAAGATGTTATAGCTGCTTACTTGACCTCCGGCCAGTTCTTGGACAGCTTTGCGCGCTCCTTGATGGACAGGCCGAACAGGTTGATGAAGCCTGTTGCATCAGCCTGATTGTAGTCCTCGTCCTCACCGAAGGAAGCGGTCTGCTCGTCGTACAGGGTGTACGGAGAGGTGACACCGGCGTTGATCATGTTGCCCTTGTAGAGCTTGAGCTTCACATCGCCGGTGACGGTCTTTTCCAGACTGTCGGCAAAGGCATCCAGAGCCTCGCGCAGCGGGGTGAACCACTGGCCGTTGTAAACGATATCGGCATACTTCTGGGCCAGCTGAGCCTTGAAGTGAGAGCTTTCCTTATCCAGAGTGATGGTCTCCAGCACATTGATGGCCTTGTACAGGATGGCACCGCCGGGGGTCTCGTACACGCCGCGGCTCTTCATGCCCACCAGACGGTTCTCCACGATATCCAGCAGGCCGATGCCGTTCTCGCCGCCCAGCTTGTTCAGGTGCTCCACCAGCTCCACAGCGCCCATCTCCTTGCCGTCCACGGCGGTGGGGATGCCCTTTTCAAAGTGGATGGTCACATAGGTGGGCTTATCGGGAGCCTGCTCGGGGCTGATGCCCAGCTCCAGGAAGCCGGGCTTGTTGTACTGCGGCTCGTTGGCGGGGCTCTCCAGATCCAGACCCTCGTGGCTCAGGTGCCACAGGTTCTTATCCTTGGAGTAGTTGGTCTCGCGGTTGATCTTCAGGGGGATGTGGTGAGCCTCGGCGTAATCGATCTCCTCGTCACGGCTCTTGATATCCCACTCACGCCACGGAGCAATGATGGCCATATCGGGGCACAGGGCCTTGAGGGTCAGCTCAAAACGCACCTGATCATTGCCCTTGCCGGTGCAGCCGTGGCAGATGGCATCTGCGCCTTCCTTGATGGCGATATCCGCCAGAGCCTTGGCGATGCAGGGACGTGCAAAGCTGGTGCCCAGCAGGTAGTCCTCGTACTTTGCGCCGAACTTCAGGGTGGGGAAGATGTAGTTCTCCACAAAGTCCTTCTTCAGGTCCAGCACGTACAGCTTGGAAGCGCCGGTAGCCTTGGCCTTTTCTTCCAGACCATCCAGTTCCGTGCCCTGACCCACGTCACCGGAAACAGCGACGACCTCGCAGTTGTTGTAGTTTTCCTTCAGCCAGGGAATGATGATGGAGGTATCCAGACCGCCGGAGTAAGCCAGCACGACTTTTTTGATGTTTTCCTTTTTCATAGGTGACGCTCCTTTTTCATAAAAATACACTTTTGTTTTCTGATGCGCACTTTCCCTTCGCATCCTCTTCCGTTGCGTTTCGGTTGATGCTTTTATTATACGCCGCGCTGTTTTTTCGTCAATAACAAAACCATACAAACCTTTTTTGCTTCCGGCACCCGTTTTTCGTTCATGTTGCATCTTTATGCGTTATTTGCAGAATATATTCATATTTTATGCATTTACACAGTATATATTCGGGGCACATGCAGCCTGTCCGGAGGCATGTGCGGACTACAGCACACGGAAAGAATTCACACCGCAAAAACAAAAAGCCCGGGACCCTTTCGTGAGCCGTCTGGCCCTGAAAGAGTTCCGGGTTTCGTTTTCGCTTTATGCGCCGGAAAATGGCCCGCCCGCCGCGCTCCATGCGCGGCACAGCAGTTCCTTCTGGGCCTTGGGCAGCTGCTTGAGGGCATACTCCCGCCGCAGGGCGGCGCGCTTATCCGCGCACAGTTCCAGATAGGCAAAACCCCCGGCCCCTCTGGCACGGGTGTACTTTGCGCCGCGTCCGCTCTGGTGGGCGCGCAGGCGGGCGGCAGGGTCGGTGGTCCAGCCGGTGTACAGCGTACCGCCGGTACACCGCACCATGTACACGAAGGCGGGCTTGGGCCGGGCCGGATGCTCAGATGCGGCCATTGTTCTTTAACACCTGACGGCAGGCCGCAAGGGCGGTCTCCTTATCCTTGGCCGTGATGAGGAAGCGGCTGGCGTGGCAGAAGCTGATGCCCGGGATGCCGCTCTTCTGTTCAATGACCTCCTGCGGCTGACCGGCCCAGCTCTGGGGGAAGGGGAGCTTGGGGCGCTTGGTCTTGTGGTCGGTGACGCACTGGGCGCTCCAGCCGCCGCGCTGGCTGGGGTAGACCACGAACAGCGCATCCGTTTTGTACAGACCGTTCTTCCACGGCAGGTAGCAGGGCAGCACCACGATGCCGTCCCGGGAGTTCTTGTAGGCCTGCTGCACCTTTTCGTCGGCGCGGTTCACGGCGTTGGCACTGGCGATCTGGTTTTCCAAGATCTGCTTTGCCACGGCCACCGCCTTGAAAAAGCAGGTGTCCTGATCCTCTTTGGAGTCCCACACCGGGTTAAAAAAGCCGATGGCATCGCACAGGCTGTTCTGCTCGCCGGTGTTATCGTTGAGGTCCAGCGGCTGGATGAAGTTCTCGTCAATGAGCCGGGCCTGACGCTCACCCACAAGGCCGGGGCCGAGCACCCGCCACAGCAGGCCGAAGGCCGCATAGGGCACGCCATTGGGGCGGCACTCCCGCGGCTCCTGATGGTGGTCGAACATACCAAAGCCCACATCGTACACGATGCCGTCAAAGCCGTCCGGCACCACAAAGCCGCGGGTGATCTTGATGTCCGGGCGCAAAATTTGCAGCAGGGCAGTGGCAAACACATCGTCGGCGTGGAACTTGCCGGCGTGGGTGAAGCCGTTTGCAGGAATTTTCATAGATGTACCTCATTACCAATAAAATGTCTGGCAACAGTATAGCACACTTTGCAGAAAGGGACAACGAAAAGCCCCGGGACGGGCGCGCCATTCCGGGGCTTTTTGAGCGTATTCTTACTTTTTCTTTGTGGTGCGTGCCTTTTTAGCGGCAGGAGCGGCGGGCTTTTCCGCCGGGGTGGTCTCCGGCTCGCCCAGAGCCAGAATGCTGCTCAGCTCCTTCTGCACAGCGGCGTTGTTGTCGTCGGTGACGGCCAGCACATCGGAGTAGAACTGCTCCATGCCCTCGCGGGTGGAGAAGGTGGCAACGTACATCTGGTTGCCCATGGCGCCGCTCAGCGCGTCCGGCATGCGGTCCACCATGCGCATGTTCTGCTGGTACTTCTGCATGATCTGCTCGTGGCTGTACACAAAGTGCTTGCCGTCGCGGCGACCTGCAAACGGGCAGTAGAAGTGCTCGCCCACCGGCATATCGGTGCCGCCAAAGGCGATCATGTCCGCCCAGATCTTGTAGACGTTGGTGGAGCGGGCAAAGTTGATCATGTCCGGGGTAAAGCCGCCGCAGGGGCGCATGTTGACCTCCAGCGCCACGATCTGGCCCTTTTTGCCCATGCTGGCCTGATTCTCGGTCATGCGGAAGAACTCAAAGTGGATGAAGCGGCTCTTCACGCCAAAGCTCTTGACGGCGGCACGGCCTGCAGCGCGGGTGTCCTCGGGCAGGTCCTTGATGATGTAATAGATGGAGTTGTCGTTGTCGTTGACGATATCCATGATGGACATGGGGCTCACGTTGCCGGCCTCAAAGATGGGGTTGCCGTTGGCATCGATGATGGCATCGTAGCTGTTCACCTCTGCCCGGACGAACTCCTCCATGATGTACTCCACATCCGGGTGATGGGCCGTCTTCTGCACGAGGAACTTTTTCAGATCCTCGTCGCTGGACAGCTTGTGGGTATCGGATGCGCCCACGCCGTTATCCGGCTTTACCACCACCGGGTAGCCCACCTCGTCGATGAACTTCCGGCAGCCCTCGTAATCGTCCACCATGTGGTAGCGTGCGGTGGCGATGCCGGCCTTCTGGTAATACTCCTTCATCTTGCTCTTGTACTTGATGCGGGGCATATCGGAGGTCTGGAAGCCGGAGGTGATGTGGAAATCGGTGCGCAGGGCTGCGTCCTGCTCCAGCCAGTATTCATTGTTGGACTCCAGCCAGTCGATGCGGCCATACTTGAATGCAAAGAAGGCCACGGCGCGGTAGACCTCGTCGTAGTTTTCCAGACTGCCCACCTTGTAGTACTCGTTCAGGCTGTCCTTCAGCTCCGGCTTCAGCTCATCGTAGGGCTGGTCGCCGATGCCCAGCACGTTCATGCCGTTGTTTTTCAGCTCACGGCAGAACTGCCAGTAGTTGGTGGGGAAGTTGGGCGAAATAAAAATAAAATTCTGCATGGTTTTATGATTCCTCTTTCCTCTATAAGAAAACCCTCTCAGTCAACGCTTACAGCGTTGCCAGATTCCCCTTTTTGTCGCTTACGCGACATCTTCCCCCGACCGGGGGAAGTCTTTCCTCAAAAGGGGGAGCTTATTTGCTACAAACCGTCAGATGCATCAAAGCTCGCCCTTCGGGAGAGCTGGCGCGTCAGCGCCTGAGAGGGTTTGTTTTACTGCTCGCCCAGAATATACGGCATGTAATATGCAGTCTGCTTATACCACCAGTTCCAGTCGTGGTTGACATCGTGGCCCCACAGGTCCACCCAGATGGGGATGTTCTTTGCCTCGAAGATGCGCTTGAGGAACCATGTGGTATCCGGCTGCTCCCAGTCGCCCTGACCGCAGCAGATGACCGCCTTCTGGCTGCGGAACAGCTGCATGTAGGGGTGATCCTCCGGGAAGTTCTTCATGTAGTCCACGGGCGAGTTCATGTACACCAGCTCGTCCATATAATTGCCGAAGCCATAGTGGGCCGTGTAGATGCCGCTGAGGGCCAGACAGCCGCAGAACACATCCGGGCGGCGCAGGTACAGGTTGACCGCATGGGTGGCACCCAGACTGCAGCCAAAGGCAATGACACCGGGCAGGTCGTTCCAGCCGTTGCGCTCCTTGGCCAGATACTGGATCTTGGGCACAGCCTCCTCCACGATATAGCGCAGCCACTGCTCATAGCGGCGAATGCGCCAATAGGGGTCGCCCTGCGTGTCGGACCAGGTCTCCTTGTCCATGGTATCAATGGAGATCACCATGATCTTACCAGCATCGATCCATGGGGCAAGGGTGTCGGCCATGTGGAAGTTCTCAAAATCGAAGAAGCGGCCATCCTGACAGGGGATGTACAGCATCGGGCGGCCTGCGTGGCCGTAAATTTTGCACTCCATGTCGCGGCCCAGCGCCGGGCTGTAGTCCTTAAAATACTGCATTTCCATGGTGTTTCCTCCTTTTAGGGTTTACTCCTCCACCTCATACATCAGAGTATGGAACATAAAGGGCAGCTGTTTTTCCCAACTGGCTTCGCTGTGGGTGCCGCCGGGCACGATGCGGCTGGTAAGGTGGATGCCCCGGGTCATGACCTTTGCGCACATCTCTGCAAAGCCGCAGCGCATCCCGTCGTGGTTGCCCATCTCGCGGGAGCCGTAGTCCATGTACAGCACGGTGCCCGGCTCCAGCTTTGCGCGGCCCACAAGGCCGGAAAGCTTTTCCGGCGACACCCAGATGGACGGCGACAGCGCCGCCGCACGGCTGAAAGTGTCGTTGTACTGCAAAAGGGCGTACAGGCTCATCAGGCCGCCCATGCTGCTGCCGCCGATGAAGGTGTGCTCCCGGTCGGGCAGAGTGCGGAAGTTGCGGTCGATGAAGGGTTTGAACCGGTGGATATACCAGCTCATGGTGGCCTGACCCGTGCCGTCGAAGTGGCCGAACTGCGGGTCGTCGAACCGGTAGGGCGAATACTCCACCAGCCGTTCGTTGTTGGCTCCGGCGTTGCACTCCACCGCCGCCACGATCAGCGGGGTGTCGGTGTAGTCCAGATAATCGGCCACGCCCCAGCTTTTGCCAAAGGTGGCATCCTCGTCAAAAAAGACGTTCTGGCCGTCGAACATATACAGCACCGGATACCGGCGGTCGGGGTCAGCTTCATACATCGTAGGCAGATAAACATATACTCTGCGCTGCTCGGTGCCGTTGACGGCAGGGTAGCTCACGCTCCATTTTTTGACCATGGGTCCATTCCTCTCAATCTTTCCCGCACGCCTGCCGCAATGCAGGCCGCTGTTCTGTTTTCAGTTTAGCACTGCAGGGCACAGAAAGCAATTGCGCCGGGAAATTTTGGAGTTTTGACGGATACTCCTTCCGTCATCGCTTCGCGATGCCACCTCCCTCAATGAGGGAGGCTTTGGCAGTACGGTAAAGTTTCCGGTTTTGCCAACGGCTCCCTCTTAGAGGGAGCTGTCGAGCGTATGCGAGACTGAAGGAGTTTTCCGATATACGGCAAACGCCGCCGAGCGGAGGCCTGGCGGCGTTTGCTGCTATTCTGAATAAAAAGGTTCTCTCCGGAGAATCGGGATCAGTTCTTTTTCTCAACCGGCACGATCCAGCCCTTGGTATCGGGGATCTTGCCCCACTGCATACCGGTCATGGTGTCGTACAGCTTCTGGGTGACAGGGCCGATCTTGCCGTCGCCGATGTAGGCGTGCTCGCCCTTCCAGACCAGCTCCTTGACGGGGGAGACAACAGCGGCGGTACCGGTGCCGAACACCTCTTCCAGCTTGCCTTCGCGGGCAGCAGCCATGATGTCGGCAATGGCGATCTTGCCCTCGACGACCTCATAGCCCCAGTCCTTCAGCAGTTCGATGCAGCTGCGGCGGGTAACGCCGGGCAGAACGGTGCCGACGGTAGCAGCGGTGTACACCTTGCCGTCGATCTTGAACATGATGTTCATGCTGCCAACTTCCTCGACGTACTTCTTCTCCACGCCGTCCAGCCACAGCACCTGTGCGTAGCCCTGCTCCTCGGCCAGCTCACCGGCCTTGATGGAAGCAGCGTAGTTGCCGCCGCACTTGGTGAAGCCGGTCAGGCCGGGAGCGGCACGGATGTACTCGTCTTCAACATAGATGCGCACGGGGTTGATGCCCTCGGCATAGTAAGCGCCCGAGGGAGCGCAGATGATGCAGAAAATGTAGTGCTTGGAAGCGTGCACGCCCAGACCCACGTCGTTTGCAAACACGAAGGGACGGATATACAGGGAAGCACCGTCGGAATGGGGCACCCAGTCACGGTCCACATCCACCAGAGTTTCAACCGCCTGAATGTAGTCCTCCACAGGGATCTTGGGGATGCACAGACGGTCGGCGGAGTCCTGGAAACGCTTTGCGTTGCAGTCCGGGCGGAACAGCTGGACGGTATCATCGGCCGTGCGGTATGCCTTCATGCCCTCAAAGATCTCCTGAGCGTAGTGGAACACGACAGTAGCCGGGTCCAGTTCAAAGGGGCCGTAGGGGACAATGCGGGCATCGTGCCAGCCTTCGCCCTCGGTGTAATCCATCACGAACATATGGTCGGTGAACTTCTTGCCAAAACCCAGATTGCTCTCGTCAGGCTTTGCCTTCGGAGCAGTGGTACGGGTGATCTTGATATCCAACATGATTTATTTTCCCTCTTTCCTGATCTCGGGCGCAGCGAATGAAAATGCGCCCGCAAACACCGAATGTTGTTTTCTATTATAATAATATGAATGTGATTTACAAGGAAACGAAAAATCTTTCATCTTTGGACAGGTTAAGTTGCGCTAAATTGCCTGCTTTTCCATGTGCAAACTGCCCAAAATATGATACAATGAGGGGCATAAGCCGGATCTTACAGGCTCAGAAAGGAGCTTTTGCACAATGATAAAAGGTGTTATTTTTGATATGGACGGGCTGATGTTCGACACCGAGCGCATCTGGGCCACCCTGTGGAAGCCCGCACTGGCCACACTGGGTCTTCCTTATAAGGAAGGGCTGGACGACGCCGTCCGGGGCACGGCAGGCGACTCCATGCGGGCGGTGCTGCGCCGCTTCTTCGGCCCGGACTGCGATACCGACGCCATCATGGAGGCGCTGCACCAGCAGGCAGAGACGGCCTTTCAGGCACCGCCACCCAAAAAGCCGGGTCTGGATGAACTGATCGCCTATCTGGAAGCGCAGCACATTCCCATGGTGGTGGCTTCCTCCAGCCGGATGGCATCCATCCTGCGGCACCTCAACAACTGGCATATGACCGATCACTTCAAGGCCCTTATTTCCGGCGAGCAGTTCACCTCGTCAAAGCCCGACCCGGAGATCTTCCTCACCGCGGCCAAGGCGCTGGGCACCACCCCGGCTGAAACGCTGGTGCTGGAGGACAGCTACAACGGCGTGCGCGCCGGTGCGCGGGGCGGCTTTGTCACCGTGATGGTGCCGGACCTTGCCCCCGCCGACGACGAGATGCGCCGTCTGTACACCGCCGAGTGCAAAGACCTGCGCGAGGTGAAAAAGATTCTGGAGGAGGGGAAGCTTCTTTCCGAAACCTGAAATATACAGTTAGTCTTTTACATTTTCACGCTAAAAAAAGCGGAGAACATCCTCAAGGAAGTCTTTGTCCGACTTATCCAGCAGTCCTCCCGTGTGGAGCTGGGCAAGAAGTTTGAAAGCGGCTTCTATGCCAAGCCCGACACCCCCAGCCCGCAGGCTGTACCCGCCGCAGGTGAACCCACCATCTCCATGACGGCTCTTTTGGAATTGCTGAAGGATGCCGACCCGGAGATGAAAGCAAAGCTCCGCTTAGCCTTGCTCACCTGATGCAAAAAAGGGCACTGATTGCAATGCAATACAGCGCCCTACATCATCGGACATGGAAAACACCCACCGTGTAAAAACCGTGCAGAAACCGTGCACTCATGGCTTACAAAACAAAAAAGCCATGAAATCTTTCGATTTCACGGCATTTTCTGGTGCGATGGAAGGGACTCGAACCCCCGGCCTACTGATTCGTAGTCAGTCACTCTATCCAGCTGAGCTACCAACGCATACGTTCCGTCCGGAACATGATGTATTTTATCACTCAGACTGGGTTTTGTCAACCGTTTTTTGCAAATATTTTTATCTTTTTCAAAAAGCAGCATTTTTTATGATTTTTCTTGTATCGTTTTTGTCGTTCTTGTGCTATAATAACTTTACTATATGTTTTTAATCTGTGTCCGTGCAGGGGTACAGGAGCTTTGCGGGCAGCACCGCGTGGAGGCTGCGCCGCCGGGTTTTCTCTGCAGCGAGACACCACGGAGGGTAGATCCTATGAAACTGGTAAGCGTGGAAACTCCTGAAAAGAGTGTCTGCAAAATGACCTTCAGCGCCAGCCCCGAAGAGCTGGAAGCTGCATCCAACGCCGTTTACGAACGCACCCGCGCCTCCTATACGATCCGCGGCTTCAAGAAGGGCGAAGCGGACCGCGCACAGATCGAGGCTGACCGCGGCGAGCACACCTTCTGGTACGATGCCATCAACGATCTGATGGACAAGGACGTGCCCGCGCTGTATGATGCCGCCATGGCAGAGCACGGCTTTGTGGCTGTTGACAATCCTGTGTACGATCTTGTGAGCGTGAAAAAGGACGAGGGCTTTGTGGCCACTGCCACTGTTGCCCTGCAGCCTGAGCTGAACCTGACCAAGACCACCGGCTTTACCGCCGAGTGCATCACCCCGGAAGTGACCGACAAGGAGATCGACAATGTGCTGGAGCGCCGCCGCGCTGCTGCCGCTGAGCTGGTGCCGCACAAGGGTCCGGCCGTAAAGGGCAACATCGTACATATCGATTACGAAGGTCTGCTGGAGGGCAAGCCCTTCCAGGGCGGCACCGCAAAGAACCAGGCCGTCCAGCTGGGCAGCGGCCGCATGATCCCCGGCTTTGAAGAGGGCATTCTGGGCCACAAGGCAGGCGAGGAATTCGAGGTCTTCGTCACCTTCCCGAACCGTTACCACGCAAAGGATCTGGCCGGTAAACCCGTCGTGTTCAAGATCAAGCTGATCGACGTATGTGTGCGCCAGATCCCTGCTCTGAACAGCGACTTTGCCAAGAAGGTTGCCAATGTGGACACCATGGACGAGCTGCGTGCACAGGTCAAGCAGCAGCTGCACGACGGAAAGCATGCCGGTGCGCTGAACCGTGCCAAGGATCAGATCCTGACCCAGCTGGCCGATGCTTCTGAGGGCGAACTGCCCAGCGTGCTGGTGGAGACCACCTACCAGCAGCAGATGGAGCAGATCCAGCAGCAGCTGCAGATGCAGCGCCTGAGCCTGGATCGCTACCTGAGCCAGATCCACGAGACCCGCGAGAGCTTTACCGCCAAGGTGCGCTCTTCTGCCGAGAAGACCGCCCGTGTGCACATGGCTCTGCTGCAGATCGCGCAGCAGGAAAATCTGGTGCCCACCGAGGAAGATATCGATAAGGCTCTGGCCGCTCGTGCAGAGCGCGCCAAAAAGACGCTGGAAGAGATCAAGGAAAAATCCGATATTCCCGCCATGCGCCGCAACGAAGGCATCCGCAAGGCTGCCGACTGGGTGATCGAGCACTCCACCATCGAGGACAAGGCAGAGAACCAGTAAGCGCTGACGATCTGGAATGCGCGCCGCTTCGCTCTGCGCATATTCAGCGGAAAAATCATTTATAACAGAGCAATGCCGGGCGGTCTGCGGACCGCCCGGCATTGCTTTTTCACGGGAAAGGTCGTGGAGGAAAACAGCATTTGCTGGTCAGGACGAACTCCTTCCGTCAAACCCTGCGGGTTTGCCACCTCCCTCAATGAGGGAGGCTCTGGCGAAACCGAAAGTTTTGCACCTGAGCCGGAAGCTTTTCCGACGCGAAAGGCTCTCTCTTTGAGGGGGCTGTCGCCGTAGGCGACTGGAGGAGTTTTTCAGCTCAGAAGGTTGAAGCCCATAATGACCACGCCCAGCACCACCAGCACAATACCGGTGGCACGGTTCAGGGTCTTGGGGTCTGCCTTATTGGCAAACACAGCGGCAATGCGCGCCCACAGCAGGGTGAACACCACGCACAGTGCCCAGACGAACCAATTGGGCGCACCGCCGATCATAAAGTGGGAGACAGCACCGGTCAGGGCGGTGAAGGCCATAATGAACACGCTGGTGCCCACGGCGGTCTTCAGCTCGTAGCCCAGCACACTGGTGAGGATGAGCAGCATCATCATGCCGCCGCCTGCGCCGATGAAGCCGCAGATGAAACCGATGAGCACACCGCACACGATGGACTGGATGGCACGCTTTTTGGCGCTGACACCCTGCATAGCTTCCTTGGTCGTCATGACCGGGCGCACAATGAACTTGACGCCCAGCAGGAAGGTCATGAACACCGAGAAGCCGCCCATGGTGGCCGAGGGCACTCTGCTGGCCACCCAGCTGCCCACCACCGTGAACAGCAGCACACTTACCATCATGATCAGGCCGTTTTTGATATCCAGGTTCTTGTTTTTGTGGTAGGTATAGGCCGAAACGGCGCTGGCCAGCACATCCGAAGAAAGGGCGATGCCCACCGCCATATAGGGGTCCATGTGCAGGAAGGTGATGAGCATGGGGCTGATGACCGCCGCCGCGCTCATACCGGCAAAGCCGGTGCCAAGGCCGGCCCCCATGCCGGCAAAAAAGGTGACAAGAACCGTAAACAACACGTTCATTTTATGCGTTCTCCTTTATAATTTCGTCCAGATTTTTCCCGATCAGCTCCATGGTCCGGAAAAAGACCTCCTGATCGGCTGGCTCCACATGATCCAGCAGGCGCTTGAAAAAGGCATTCTGCACCACACGCCCCTTGCGGATGATCGGGTCTGCCTTGCCGGTGCAGAGAAGCTTTGTTTTGCGGCGGTCGCTGGCCACGGCATAGCGTTCCAGATAGCCCTCCTGCACCAGCTTGTCCACATTCATGGAGACGAGGTTCGCCTTGATATGCCGCACCTCCACGATGTCCCGGGCCGTTTTATAGTCCGGGTTGTTGGCGAGAAACAACAGGATATCCAGCGCCGTCTGCGACAGGCCAAGCTCCTGACACAACGGTTTGCAGACGGCATTGTACGCCTGCGCGGTCTTGATGGAAAATTCGATATTCGGGTTCACAGCAGGTCTGTCCTTTCATCTTTGAATGATTCATTTTTGAAGTATTATAGTGCAGAAGAGGAGAGATGTCAAGGGGGAACTCCCTCAGTCGCGGCTTACGCCGCGCCAGCTCCCTCAAGGAGGGAGCCTTTGGGAGAGCTGTCAAGGCCGATAGGCATTGACTGAGAGGGCGAGCCCGCTATCCCCAGCGCCGCTGTTTTTCTTCACGACCCCACCCGTGAAAACGCAATGCCGGGCGGTCCGCAGACCGCCCGGCATTGCTCTATTATAAATAATTCTTCCACTGAATATGCGCAGAGCAGCGCGGAGCGCATTCCAATCGTTTTTCTCAGAACAGCACCACAGCCGCCAGACGCACCAGCAAAGCGCACAGCCATGCCACGGCGCACTGGTTCACCACCATGATGACCGCCCACTTGTTGCCCAGCTCCCGCTTGACCGAGGCCACTGCCGCGATGCAGGGGGTGTACAGCAGGCAGAACACCAGCAGGGGCGCCGCCTGCGCCGGGGTAAGGGCCGCCGACAGCGCAGCTTCGGAGCCAAAGAGGATGAGCAGCGAGGACACCACGCTCTCCTTTGCCATGAAGCCGGTGATGAGGGCGGTGGAGATGCGCCAGTCTGCAAAGCCCAAAGGCCCGAACAGCGGGGCGATGTCGCCCGCAATGCGGGCAAGGATGCTGGCCTGCGGGTCGGCGGTCAGCCGCAGCTGCAGGTCAAAGTTCTGCAAAAACCAGATGACGATGGTGGCCGCAAAGATCACAGTGAAGGCCTTCTGCAAAAAGTCCCGGGCCTTTTCCCACAGCAGCTGTGCCACGTTTTTCAGGCCGGGCAGGCGGTAGTTGGGCAGCTCCATGACAAAGGGCACCGCCTCGCCCTTGAACACCGTGCTCTTGAGCAGCAGTGCCGCCAGCACGCCCACCGCGATGCCGGTAAAGTACAGCAGCACCATCACAAGGCCCGCATACTGCGGGAAGAACGCCGCCGCAAACAGGCTGTAGATGGGCAGCTTTGCCGAGCAGCTCATGAACGGGGTGAGCAGGATGGTCATTTTGCGGTCGCGCTCCGAGGGCAGGGTGCGGCTTGCCATGACGCCGGGCACGGTGCAGCCAAAGCCGATGAGCATGGGCACGATGCTGCGGCCCGAAAGGCCGATGCGGCGCAGCAGCTTATCCATCACAAAGGCCACGCGGGCCATGTAACCGGTATCCTCCAGCATGGAGAGGAAGAAGAACAGCACCACGATGATGGGCAGAAAGCTCAGCACGCTGCCCACGCCGGTAAAGATGCCGTCGATGAGCAAGGAGTGCACCGCCGCATTGACGTTCCAGTTGGTAAGCGCCGTGTCCACGATGCCGGTCAGGGCGTCGATGCCCGTTTCCATCAGGTTCTGGAAGAACAGGCCGATGACGTTGAAGGTGAGGAAGAACACCAGACCCATGATGGCGATAAAGGCCGGGATGGCGGTGTACTTGCCGGTGAGGAATTTGTCGATGCGGTTGGAGCGCAGCTGCTCTTTGCTTTCGTGGGGCTTGACCACCGTCTTGGCCACCAGCTCCTGAATAAAGGAGAACCGCATATCCGCAATGGCGGCGGCGCGGTCCAGCCCGCGCTCCTGCTCCATCTGCACGATGATATGCTCGATCATCTCTTTTTCATTCTGATCCAGCTTCAGGGCTTCCTCAATGCGCTGGTCGCCCTCCACCAGCTTGGTGGCGGCAAACCGCACCGGAATGCCCGCCGCCTTAGCGTGGTCCTCGATCAGGTGGATGATGCCGTGGATGCAGCGGTGCACCGCGCCGCCGTGGTCGTCCTCACTGCAGAAATCCATGCGGCCGGGCCGCTCCTGATACTTTGCCACATGAAGGGCATGGTCTACCAGCTCATCCACGCCCTCATTCTTGGCGGCGGAAATGGGAACGACCGGAATGCCCAGCATGGCCTCCATCTTGTTGATGCGCACCGTGCCGCCGTTGCCGCGCACCTCGTCCATCATGTTCAGCGCCAGCACCATGGGAGTGTCCAGCTCCATGAGCTGCATCGTCAGGTAGAGGTTGCGCTCGATGTTGGTGGCATCCACGATGTTGATGATGCCGGTGGGCTTTTCGCCGATGATGAACTGCCGGGTGACGATCTCCTCGCTGGAATAGGGGGACATGGAGTAGATGCCCGGCAGATCGGTGACTTCGGTCTCCGGGTGGTCCTTGATGGCACCGCTCTTGCGGTCCACCGTCACACCCGGGAAGTTGCCCACATGCTGGTTGGAGCCGGTGAGCTGGTTGAACAGGGTGGTCTTGCCGCAGTTCTGGTTGCCCGCCAGCGCAAAGGTGAGGGTCTTGCCCTCGGGCAGGGGATTCTCCCCCTTTTTGATGTGGTATTTGCCGCCCTCGCCAAGGCCGGGGTGATCCACCATTTTGTCATCTGCCGGAGCCGCCGATATTGTTGGGGCCTTTTCGGTGGGGGTGATGCCGATCTGCGCGGCATCGTCCAGCCGGAGGGTCAGCTCGTAGCCATGGATGCGCAGCTCCATGGGGTCGCCCATAGGAGCCAGCTTGACCAGCGTGACTTCCGCCCCCGGGATCAGGCCCATATCCAGAAAATGCTGGCGCAGTGCGCCGCTGCCGCCGACGGTATCCACAACAGCGCTTTTTCCGATCTGCAATTCTTTTAATGTCATAAGATCGACCTTCTCATTTTATCCACTGTCAACGTGTGTTAGTTTGTGTTAACAATAGTAATATAGGCTAACTTTGCGCGGTTGTCAATAGATAATATGGGGGAGATGCCTGCAAATCGAACCCTCTCAGACTCACTTTGTTCGCCAGCTCCCCCGAAGGGGGAGCTTTATTTGTGCTGACCGGAAGAAGCCAAGAAGCTCCCCCCTCGGGGGAGCTGGCATCGCGTAGCGATGACTGAGAGGGTTCGGCTTTTGGCATGGCGGCACAGTTTCCGGTTGAATTGCGAAGTGCACGGTTTCACCAGAGGCTCCCTCCCCGAGAGAGCCGGCAAAGTCGTCAGGTTTTGGCTGAGGGAGCTCACGCAAAAAAGCCGTGCCCCCTCTTTTCAGAGAATGCACGGCTTTGGAGGTTTATGCGTTTACTTCACAGTGTGGTAGCCATCGGGGTTGTTCTTCTGCCAGTTCCAGCTGTCGGCACACATTTCCTCGATGCCGTATTCCGCCACCCAGCCAAGCTCGTTCTTTGCCTTGGTGGGGTCTGCATAGCATTCGGCAATGTCGCCGGGGCGGCGCGGGTCGATTACATAGGGGATTTCCTTACCGCAGGCCTTGGAGAATGCGTGGATCACATCCAGCACGCTGTAGCCCTTGCCAGTGCCCAGATTGCAGATGAACAGACCGCAGTTCGTTTCCAGCTTCTTGATGGCGCACACATGGCCGCGGGCCAGATCCACCACGTGGATGTAGTCGCGCACGCCGGTGCCGTCCGGGGTGGGATAGTCGTTGCCAAAGACATGCACCTTTTCCAGCTTGCCCACGGCCACCTTGGCGATATAGGGCATGAGGTTATTGGGGATGCCGTTGGGGTCCTCGCCGATGAGGCCGGACTTGTGCGCACCAATGGGGTTGAAGTAGCGCAGCAGGGCCACGTTCAGGCTGGGGTCTGCCTTGCACACATCCTGCAGGATGCGCTCGGTGAACACCTTGGTCGTGCCGTAGGGGTTGGTGGTGGCACCGGTGGGGAAGTCCTCGGTGATGGGCACGCTGGCGGGGTCGCCATAGACGGTTGCGGAAGAGCTGAACACGAAGTTGTGGCAGTTGTGATGGCGCATCACGTCCAGAATGACCAGCGTGCAGTTGAGGTTGTTGTAATAGTATTCAATGGGCTTGGAAACACTCTCGCCCACGGCCTTGTAGGCTGCAAACTGGATCACAGCAGTAATGTCCGGGCACTCAGAGAAGATGTGCTCCACATCCTCGTGCTTGGTCATATCTGCCTTGTAAAAGCGGAAGTCCTTGCCGGTGATCTGCTTGATGCGGTCCAGCACCACCGGAGATGCATTATAATAGTTATCTGCCACAACAACGTCGTAGCCAGCGTTCAACAGTTCGATGCAGGTGTGGCTGCCGATATAACCGGCGCCGCCGGAAACCAAAATTGCCATAGCCTAGTACCTCTCTCACTCATTTACATTACAGTTGATGCCGGCATTCCCCGGCCTTGCCTAAAGAATACCGCTTTTATGGCTCGGAATCAAGGGATGCGTCTTCTATTTAGATAAATTTTTGTTGCATCTTTGTTTTTGAGATTTTGATTTAAAAACGTTTTTTGGCATTTTGTCATGGATAAAAGGCACGGTTTGTGCAAAACATAGAAATGGGGACGGGAGAACCCTCTCAGTCACGGCTTACGCCGTGCCAGATTCCCCCTTTTGTCGCTGCGCGACATCTGTTCCTCTCTTTGTCACCTGCGGTGACATTTCTCCCCGGCACGGGGAGAATCTGTCCCGGCCGGGGGAAGTCTTTCCTCTCAGGAGGAGCTTTATTCGCGCTGACCGGAAGATTCCAAAAAGCTCCCCCTTCGGGGGAGCTGGCTGCGACCATCGGGAGCAGACTGAGAGGGTTGTCGCCGTAGGCGACTGGGGGAGTTCTCCTCCTGCCACGCAAAAAACGTCTGCCGGAGCAGACGTTTTTGTGTGGTGCATCATTTTTTACAATTTTCCGCACTGCTTGCCGGTGAAAAAGCGCAGGGTGGTGGTGGCGCGGAACACCTTGCCTGCCCGCAGCACTGTGGTGGGGAACTCCGGGTGGGAAGGGCTGCAGGGGTAGTGCTGGGTCTCCAGCGCAAAGCCGCCGTACTTCTGCATGGGCACGCCGCCCTTGCCGGGGGTGGGGCAGTCCTGCAAAAAGTTTCCGGTGTACAACTGGATGCCCGGCTGGGTGGTGTACAGCTTCATGCTGATGCCGGTCTTTTCACTGGTGACCCATGCGCAGATGCTCTGGCTGGAGCCGCGGGCGCGGTCGATCACAAAGCAGTGGTCGTAGCCACCGCCCACCATGGTGGTCTGGGCAAAGCCGGTATCGATATCCCGGCCAATGAGCTTTCCCTCGGTAAAATCCATGGGGGTGTTTGCCACCGGCAGAATGGCACCGGTGGGGCAGGTCTGATTGTTGCCTTCCAGATAGTTGGAGGCATAGATGCGCAGCTTCTGGCCCAGAATATCGCCCTCACCGTTCAGGTTGAAGTAGCTGTGGTTCGTGAGGTTCACGATGGTATCCGCATCCGAAGAGACGCGGTAATCCATGCGGAAGGTATTGTCCTCGGTGAGGGTGTAGCGCACCGCCAACTTCAGGTTGCCCGGGAAACCGTCCTCACCGTCCGGGCTTTCGGCCTCCATCAGCAGGGTGTCGCCAAAGGCCTTCACCCGGTACAGCTTACGGGAGAAGCAGCCGTGCAGATGGTTGGGGCCGTTGTTGGCTTCCAGCTGGTAGGTCTTGCCGCCCACGCTGAAGGTGGCATTCTCGATGCGGTTTGCATAGCGGCCCACGAACGCGCCGCAGCAGGTGCTGCCGGAGGACGTGAAGTCATCCTCATAATCTGCCATGGTGTCGTGGCCCAGCACGACATCCACCGGGCCGTTCTTGGCCGGAACGATGATGTTTTTAATGATGCATCCGTAGTCCAGAACGCTCACCGTCAGGCCGCCGGGGTTGGAAAGGATGTACTCTGTAACATTTGCGCCCTGTTTGGTCACACCGAAGGGCTTGGAGCGGATCTGTGCCATTGGGCATTCGCCTCCTCAGATTTTACTCGGACATACAGTCAGGCAGACTTCCACTGTATTCTATCTTATTTATGATTATATCACAGTTTTATATCTTTGTGGGGAACGGATTTTAGAATTTGCATCCAATTTTTCCAGCTATTTTTTGTTGAAATTATTCAGTTGGCGGGGTATGTAACCGGAAAGAGGAGCTTCCCGCGCAGAGCGTTTTCGCGTGGATTGAGTTTCACACCTTTTGCAAAAAGCGTTGCCGCCGGGTACGTTCTCTTTTGCGTGCCAAAAGAGAACCAGAAAAGCACCCGCTACTTTCGAGGCGCGGGAGGCACGAACTAGGGGCATTATAAATAATTCTTCCGCTGATGATACGCAAAGCAAAGCGGCGCGCATTCTAAATCGTCATGCTGCCGTCAGGCTTCCGGCTGTGCCGTGCCCGCAGACTTCTGCGCCGCAATGAACTCGGCTGCATCGTCCGGGATGTCGTCCAGATCATCGTCGCTGCCAACATCCACGTTGAGCGGCGGCTTCTTGAACAGGATATCGTACAGCACCGGAACGATATACAGGGTCATCAGGGTGGCGTAGCTCAGGCCGCAGATGATGACGATGGCCATGCCGCTCATCAGCTGGCTTGCCATATCGCCGCTGAACACCAGCTGCAGCATGGCCAGCACGGTGGTCAGGGTGGTCATGAGGATGGGGCGCATACGGGTCTTGCCGGTAGCCACCAGCGCAGCGCGGCGCTCCATGCCGCCAATGCGCAGCTGGTTTGCATAGTCCACGAACACGATGCCGTTGTTGACAACAGTGCCCATCAGCACGATGAAGCCCATCAGGGAGATCATGGTGAGCTGCTGGCCGGTGATCAGCAGGCCCAGCAGGCCGCCGGTAAAGGCCAGCGGCACCGTGAACAGCACGATGAAGGGGGACAGCAGGCTCTGGAACTGTGCCACCATGACCAGATATACAAAGGGCAGGGCCAGAGCCATCCACTGCACCATTTCGTTCACCATGTAGTCGGTGCCCTCGGTCTCGCCGCCCAGCGTGGTGCTGCAGCCCTCCGGCATCTCACCGCTGGCCGCGTACTCATCCAGCTTCTTCTGCAGCACGCGGGACTGCACCATGGTGTTGTAGCCATCCAGCGTATCTGCCGTCACAGTGACAAACTCGGTCTGGTTCTCGCTGGTAATGGCATCCGGTGCGGTGCCGGTGGTCCAGCTGGCGATATCGTTCAGGGTGCAGGTACCATTGGTCACTGTGCCGTCTGCCGACATTTCGGTGGTCTCAAAGGTAAGCTCCATCATGTTTTCCTTGGTGACAGGGTCCAGATTGTCCGTGATCTGGACATCCATGGTGGTGCCGTTCACCGTGACGGGGGTCTGGGCGGTGGCGGTGGTGGTGAGCTTTGCCGCGATCTGCTGGTACACCTGCGCAACGGTCAGGCCGTAGGCGCGCACCTTGTCGCGGTCCACCTTCAGGATGATGGTGGCATCGCCGCTGCCAAGGCCGTTGTCCGCATTGGCAAAGCCCTCGGTATCGTTGACGATCTCCATTACCTTCTCGGAAACGGTGGTCAGCGTTTCCGGATCCTTGCCGTAGACCTTGACCGACAGGCCGGTGGCCAGCTGGCTGGTCAGATCATCGGTCATGCCGTACAGCTTGACCTCAGCGGTGCAATTCTCGATCTGGGACACTGCATCCTCCATGGCCTGCCGGGTCTTTTCCACCTCACGGGAGGAAAGGCTCTCGCTCATCATAACGTTGATCTTGTATCTGCCGTAGGCATTGGCGGAGTTCAGGATATCGGTAATGGCGGTGGGCAGGCCCAGCTGGCTGATATCCAGACCGGCCATGCTGGTGTCGGTGGTGATGCCCACCTCTTCCACGTTTTCTACATTCAGGGCCGCCTCTGCCACCTGACCCGCAATGGCATAGGATTCCTCCTTGGTCAGGCCGTCGGCGGTGGACAGGGTGATCTGCGCCTCGTTGCTGGTGATGCTGGGCAGCAGCTCCACGCCCATGTTCAGCACCTGCCAGCCGCTGAACACCAGCAGTACCACCGCCGCGATCAGGGGCAGGGCACGGTGCTGCAGGCACCATTCCAGACTATGGGCATACTTTTCCTGCACCTTTTCAAACCAGGCAAGGCGCTTGGGTTCAGCTTTTTTCAGCACAGTAGAGGATGCCGCCGGGACCACCGTGAGCGCCACGATGAGGGAGGCCATCAGGCAGTAACCGATGCACAGGGACATGGGCATCATCAGGCTGCGCACAATGCTGGCCGAGAACACCACCGGCAGGAACACGCACACCGAGGTAAGGGTGGAGGCCACCACCGACATGCCCACCTGTTTTGTGCCCTGCACGGCAGCGCGGGCCGCAGGCACGCCGCGGCTGCGCAGACGGTAGACGTTCTCAATGACGACCACCGAGTTATCCACCAGCATACCAATGCCGAGGGAAAGGCCGGCCAGGGTCATCACGTTCAGGTCCAGCCCGGTAAAGTACATGAGCACCACCGCGAACAGAACGGACAGCGGGATGCTGATGCCGACCACCAGGGTGGGCTTGATATCCTTCAGGAAGATGGCCAGCACGATGATGGCCAGTGCAGCGCCCACCACCATGCTGGTGAGGATGCTGTTGATGACAATGGTGATGTAGTTGCCCTGATTGGACAGCACCACCATGTGCAGGCCGTCGTATTGTTTTTCCAGCTCTTTAAATGCGGTCAGGCAGTTGTCGGAGACCTCGCCTGCACTGGAAGTCGCATTCTTATAGATTTTGAGGATGGATGCCTTTTCGCCGTTCAGGCGGGTGTAGCTGTCGGCGGAGTTATCAATGACCTCCACATCCGCCACATCAGAAAGGCGCACGTCGCCGTAGCCCTCCACATGCAGCAGCAGGGCACCGCTGATATCCTTCACACTGTTGTACTCTTCGCCGACTTTCAGCAGCCAGGACTCGCCGTCCTGATCCTGCACGTAACCGGCCGGCATGGAGAAGTTCTGGGCATAGATGAGCTGCGCCAGCGTTTCAATGTCCAGCTGCTTTGTCACATCGGCCTGTGCCAGAGCGTTGGTCTTGGCCGTCTCGTACTCTGCCTTGGCAGCCTCCAGCTGCTTTTCGTACTCGTTCAGCATTTCACGCGCTTCGGTGAACTGCATATAGGCGTTGAGCTGCTGCTGGGAGAAGCTGCCCAGTGCGCCGGAGAACTCGGTCATCAGCTGGGGCACATTGTCCATGGCCTTGATGGTGCTTTCCAGCGTGTTATAGACCACATTCAGGCTTTCCTGCAGCTGCATCTCATTGGCAAGATCCTCTGCGGTGCTGCCTTCGGAGCCGGTCTCGGTATTCACGCGCTCCTGCAGCTTCTGCAGGGCGGTAGTGAGCTTATCGGTAATGGTGCGCAGCTCAGCCACAATATCGATCAGAGAGTCGATATCCCGCATACCGGTCTCGTTGAACTTGTCCATGACCTTCTGCAGACCGTCGCGCACCTCGATCAGGGCCTGCTGGATCTCAGGCTCCTTGACCACAGCGATCAGGCTGTTCACACTTTCCAGAAGAGCCTGCGCCTGCGCACGCACCGTTTCCACTGCGGCGCCCACCTCGGTGCTCATCTGGCTCATGACCGAGTTGGACACCGTACTGCCAAAGTTTTTCAGCTGCTTTTCGTATTCCCTGCGTCCGGCGGTGATCTGTGCCTCGGCGCTTTCCAGCTGGGAGCGGGCTTCAGCCAGCTGGGTATCGATCAGTTCCAGCAGCTTTGCGTTGATCTCGTCGATCTTATCCTGATTGAGCTGCACCTGCACCAGCTTTTCCACCAGACCGCTGGACGAAACGCTGGACACACCGCCCTTGCGCTGCACTTCCGGCACAAGGGTGTTCTGGATAAACTCAGAAAGCTCGTACTGGTCGGCACCTTCGCGGCTGACAGCCACCGTCATGAAAGCGTTCATGTTCAGGCTGTACTCAATGATGGAGGGGGTCAGGCAGGTGCTGGGCAGGTCGCTTTTGGCCTGATCCAGCTTGTTGGACACCTTGACCAGCGCGCTGTTCATATCCGTATCCTCGGTAAACTCCATCAGCAGCAGGCTGTAGTTTTCTGCCGATGTTGCGGTGATCTTGGACACGCCCGGCACTGTGAGCGAGTTCTGCAGCACATCTGAGACCTCGCTCTCCACGCGCTCCGGGCTTGCACCAGGATACACGGTGACCACCATCAGATACGGTGTGTTCACGTTGGGCAGCAGGTTCGTATCCATCTTTGTGACCGCCACAAAGCCCAGGATCAGGATCATGACCACTGCAACCAGCACCGTAAACGGCTTTTTGACACTGAATTTTTCCATTTTCTCCTACCGTTTCTCTGCCTTGCCGCAAAGCAGGACAGCTGCTTTCCCTGCGGGAAAGGCTACACTTCAACATTTTTATTATACACGCAAGCCCCCGCCTTGCAAGAGCGGGGTGGGATTCTTTTGCGATTCTTTGGATACTTTCGCAAGATTTTAACATTTGCCGTTCCGTTTTTCCATTTTCCGGCTGCGGGTGCGACCAAATTCGGTCAGTCTTCCTTTATGGATACGCGGCAGCAGGGCAGATTGTTGCACCTTTTTAAAATTTTTCTGCCGAAGCGCCAGAGCCGCTTTTTGTTTTTTGCGTGGAAATGTGCATTTGAATATGTTATACTAGAGTACAGAGTGGATCAGCAGGCTCTTTTTCGGGCCTTATCCTATAGATTCGACCGATAAAAACGAGGAACACTATGAAAAAAGTCATTTCCGTCCGTTTCAAAGAGAACGGCAAAAGCTATTATTTTGATCCCGCCGGGGCCGACATCAAAACCGGCGAATATGTGATTGTGGAGACCGCCCGCGGCGTTGAGTGCGGCGAGGTGGTGCAGGGCGTGAGGGAGATCGCCGATGCGGCAGTGCCCAAGGCCCTCAAGCCCATTACCCGCATGGCCGACAGCGTGGATATCCGCCGGATGCGCCAGAACCGTGAGGACGAAAAGCGCGCCTACCGCACCTGTCAGGAGTGCATTTCCCGCCACGGCCTGGAAATGAAGCTTGTGGAGGCCGAGTATACCCTAGACCGCTCCAAGATCATGTTCTACTTTACCGCCGATGGCCGCGTGGACTTCCGCGAGCTGGTCAAGGATCTGGCCGGTATCTTCCACACCCGCATCGAGCTGCGCCAGATCGGCGTGCGGGACGAGAGCAAGATGATCGGCGGCCTTGGCATCTGCGGCCAGCCCTTCTGCTGCAGCCGCTTTTTAAAGGACTTCCAGCCCGTGTCCATCAAGATGGCCAAGGAGCAGGGCCTTTCGCTGAACCCCACCAAGATCAGCGGTGCCTGCGGCCGGCTGATGTGCTGCCTTGCCTACGAGGAAAGCGCCTACGAGTACCTGAACAGCATCATGCCCATGGTGGGCAGCACCGTGCGCACGCCGGACGGTCTTGGCACCGTGCTGGAGGTGAACCCGGTCTCCGGCTACCTGCGGGTACGCTGCGGCACCGAGAGCCTTTCGCCCCGTTACTATAAGGTGGGTGTGTGCGAATATATCAGCGGCGGCAAGCGTGCGCCCCGCCGCCCGGACCCGGACGACGATTACTCCGGCGTGCGCAACCCGGCCCCGGTGGTGGCTTCCTCCGACGATGGCGAAAAGCGCTGCGCGGGCGGCGGCTGCGGCCGGAAGCGCGCTGCCGAAAAGGAGTGAGGGACGCGCCGGAGGTTCTGAAGGGTTAGTCTGCTAAAACTAACTGTTCTTCGTGATTTTTGCCAAAAAACTCCTGCAAATTTGGCCATAAGTTAGCCTGTGCTTTTGTGCAACCCAACAAAAAACAGACTTTTGTGTTTTTCGGGTCACGGTTAGTCTTGCCTTTTCTCACCTGCTTTGTTAAAATGCAGGCAAGGATATGATTTCCGGAGAGACATGCACAGCCGTGCCATACATGACTCTTCATACAATACTTCGGGCACGGAGATAAAAAGGAGAGTTTATTATGGCACACAAGGTTTCTGACGCATGTGTTGGCTGCGGCGCTTGCGAGGGCGCTTGCCCGGTTGGCGCTATCACCGTTGATGGTGTTGCTTCTGTGAATGCAGACGCTTGCATCGACTGCGGCGCTTGCGAGGGTGCTTGCCCCACCGGTGCTATCACTGCTGAATAATTTTAGCAGCTGCACAAAAAACGCATCAAAAGCAGCAGGCCTGTCCAAAGCAGGTCTGCTGCTTTTTTGTTTTGCAGTAATTCGCACAAATTCCCCGAGCAATTCCACGCATTTTTTTGAGAGGGTACGGCACACTTATCTATGGAACATTCTACCGAAGTCTTGTATAATAGAACTATGGTTTATTGCTCGCCGGAGCATCGTTTTGGCTCCGACGCGCTGCTGCTGGCCCGTTTCTGTGAGCCAAAGCGCGCCCAGAAGGCCGCAGACCTGTGCTCCGGCTGCGGCATCGTGGCGCTGGAATGGCACGACCGCGGCCACCGCGGCCCCTGCATAGGGCTGGAGCTCCAGCCCGAGGGCAGCGCTCTGCTTTCCGCTGCGGTGCAGGAGCAGGACATCGGGCACATTGAGCCTGTCTGTGCCGACCTGCGTGCTTTCCGGCAGGGCGAGGGAAGTTTTGACGTGTGTGCGTGCAATCCGCCCTATTTCACGGATGGGCCTCAGAGCCAAAACGCAGCCCACGCCCTTGCCCGGCACGAGAACACCTGCACACTGGACGATGTGTGCCAGTGTGCGTTCCGCCTTTTGAAGGACGGCGGGCGCTTTGCGCTGTGCCACCGGCCGGAACGACTGGCGGAGGTGCTGGCGGTGCTGCGGGCCAACCGGCTGGAGCCGAAGCGGCTGGCCTTTGTAAAGAACAAGGCGGACGGCGCGCCATGGCTCTTCCTTGTGGAAGCGCAGAAGAACCGCAAGACCGGCCTGCGGGTGGAGCCGGATGTGTTGATCAGCGCCGGTGCGGCGTTATATGGGAGGTAAACTATGGCAGGAACTCTTTATATCGTGGCAACGCCCATCGGCAATCTGGACGATATGCCGCCGCGCGTAGCGGCCACCTTTGGCGCGGCAGACTTTATTGCCGCCGAGGACACCCGTGTGACCATGAAGCTGCTGAACTTTCTGGGCCTGAAAAAGCCCATGGTCAGCTACTATGAGCACGCCCTGCAGAAGGGTGAGGGCATCCTGCGCCGCATTGAAGCAGGCGAGAGCTGTGCCCTGTGCAGTGATGCGGGCATGCCCTGCGTCTCCGACCCGGGCGAGGTGATCGTGCGGGACGCACTGGCCCGGGGCATCAAGGTAGTGCCAGTACCGGCGGCTTCCGCCTGCGTCACAGCGCTGGCCGTGTCCGGGCAGGACACCTCCCGCTGGGTGTTCGAGGGCTTTCTGCCCGTGAACCGCAAGCAGAAAAAAGAGCGGCTGGCTGAGCTTTTGCAGGAAAAGCGCACCACCATCTTTTACGAAGCGCCCCACAAGCTGCGCACCACGCTGGACGATCTGGCCAATGCCTTTGGCGCAGACCGCAGCATCACCCTGTGCCGGGAGCTGACAAAGCTGCACGAGGATATCTGGAAGACTACCCTCGGCGAGGCGGTGGAGCACTACAAGACCAACGAGCCGCGCGGCGAGTATGTGCTGGTGATGGCCGGTGCGCCGGAGACCGCCGACCCGGAGCAGGAGCTGACGCTGGAGCAGGCAGCGCAGCGGGCGCTGGAGCTGACCGGACAGGGCTTTGGCCCCACCGCCGCAGCCAAGGCGGCGGCACAGGGCACACCTTATTCTAAAAGCGAAGTGTACAAGCAGCTGCTGGTATTGCAACAGGGCCAGCAGGCTGGTGAATGACAGCATCTCAGGTAAATGGTAATAGAGGAGGACCCCTTTTGTGACAAAGCTTCTGGTTTTGAGCGACAGCCACGGCGGACGTGCCGCCATTGAGCGCGTGCTGATGAAAGAGAGCAAAAGCATCGATGCCCTGATCTTTCTGGGCGACGGCCTGCGGGATCTGGAACTGGCTCTGACGCTGTGCCCCAAGCTGCGGGCCTACTCGGTGGCGGGCAACTGCGATTACGGCGCACTGGAACCCACCGATGGCCTTGCCGCCTTTGACGGCGTGGTGATCTTTTACACTCACGGTCATATGTACGGTGTGAAATACGATCTGGATACGCTGGCAGATGCCGCATCTGCCCGGGGTGCCGAGGTGGCGCTGTTCGGTCACACCCACATCCCCCATGCAGAGACCCGCAGCAAGGTGTTCCTGTTCAACCCCGGCTCCTGCGGCCGGTGTTACACCGGGCCGGACACCTACGGCATCCTGACGCTGGACGAAGGCAAAGTGACCGCCTATGAACATAAAGAGGTACCCAAACAATGAGCATCAATGAGGTGCGCTATCTGCCGGAATGCGGCAGCACCAACGCTTACGTGAAGGAACATTTTGAAGAGTTCGGCCCGGTGGGTGCGGTGTATACCGAGAACCAGACCGCAGGCCGGGGCCGTCTGGGCCGCAGCTGGGTGAACGCCGAGGGCAAGGCCCTGTATTATACAGTAGCCATCCGGGAACCGCTGGCCCAGCCTGCCACCCTGCCGCTGCTGGCAAGCCTTGCCGTGCGCACCCAGCTCAAGCTGCGCTACGGCGTGGACTGCCAGATCAAGTGGCCCAACGACCTTCTGCTCAACGGCAAAAAGATCGTGGGCATCCTGTGCGAGGGCGTGAGCTACGGCTACCAGCAGCAGGGCCGGGGCATTTTGTGCGGCATCGGCATCAATCTGGCCCAGCCGCAGAGCTACTTTGATGCCGCCGGTCTGCCCAACGGCACCTCGCTGGCGCTGCAGGGCGCAAAGGTGGATCTTTCCACCGACCCCGCATGGCTGGCCGAGGGCCTGACTGACTTTGGCTTTGACCGCAACATGTATGTGTTTGCCCGCGATGGCTTTGCCCCCTTCCGGGAGGAATACAAAGCCGCCTGCGTCAATCTGGGCCGCCGGGTTACCTTCGACCTGCCGGACGGCGGGCAGGGTGCAGGCGAAGCCGTCGATGTGGACGAAGAGGGCCGTCTGGTGGTGCGCACCGACAGCGGCGAAGTGCACGTTTTTACCGGCGAAGTATCGGTGCACGGCATCTATGGGGCCGTGTAAAAGCACTCTTTATAATATATGAGCGTCCCGGGAATTTTCCTCGGCTGGTTCAGTCGAGGAAAGACCCGGGGCTTTTTTCAGCTTTGTCCAAGGCCCGCCGAAAGCAGGGAAAAGGAAAGCTTTTCCATCCTTCCTCTGGACAGGCGCGCACGCTGTTAAAAGGCATTCTTTTCCGCAAAGCTGTTCTCCATATGCGTACAGTTTTTGGATCATATGGAATTTTTTCGCACGCTTTTGCCCAAATTTCCCGCAAAATGCTTGAATAAACGAATTTTTTGTAAATTTCTTGTGTACATTTCCAGTTGCCAATTCAGTCATACTTTAGTATAATAGAGTATGTGCCAGCGCGTCCTTTTGGATGGGATGCGCGTGTTTAGGAAATCGGAAAACGGACAGCACAAGCGCCCTGCCCCCAAAAGCAAGGCGCTTGTGCTGTCGCAAGGAGTGCAAGCATGAAAGATCAAGAATCCTTCAAGCCGTATATTCCTGCGGAAAAGATCACCGCAGAAATGACGGCGACCTCTGTGATCATGGGCATCATCCTGTCTGTGGTCTTCGGCGCTGCAAATGCCTATCTGGGCCTGCGCGTCGGCATGACTGTTTCTGCCTCCATCCCGGCAGCAGTCATTTCTATGGGCGTGATCCGCGTCCTGCTCAAGAAGAACTCCATTCTGGAGAGCAACATGGTGCAGACCATCGGTTCCGCAGGCGAGAGCCTGGCCGCCGGTGCCATCTTCACCATGCCCGCACTGTTCCTGTGGGCAAAAGAGGGTCTGTGCGACAAGCCCAGCATCCTGGAGATCACCCTGATCGCCCTGTGCGGCGGCATTCTGGGCGTTCTGTTCATGGTGCCCCTGCGCAACGCCCTGATCGTCAAGGAGCACGCCACCCTGCTGTACCCGGAAGGCACCGCCTGTGCAGACGTTCTGCTGGCCGGTGAAGAGGGCGGTGCAAACGCCTCCACCGTGTTCTCCGGCATGGGTCTGGCAGCCATCTTCAAGTTCATCGTGGATGGCCTGAAGATGATCCCCGCCGACATTGCCGTGGCCTTCAGCTCCTTCAAGGGTGCTCTGGGCATGGAAGTGTACCCCGCTCTGCTGGGCGTGGGCTACATCGTCGGCCCCAAGACCGCTTCCTACATGTTCACCGGTTCTCTGGTGGGCTGGATGGTCATTATCCCGCTGATCTGCCTGTTCGGCGCAAACATCTCCCTGTACCCGGCAGCAGCCGGCACCACCATTGCTGATCTGTATGCAGCAGGCGGTGCAGACGCCATCTGGTCCAACTACGTCAAGTATATCGGCGCAGGTGCCATTGCTACCGGCGGTATCATCTCGCTGATCAAGAGCCTGCCTCTGATCGCATCCACCTTCCGTGATGCCATGAAGAGCATGAAGGGCGGCAGTGCTTCCGGCACCTCCCGTACCGAGAAGGACCTGCCCATGCCCTTTATTCTGGGCGGCATCCTGCTCATCATCCTCATCATCTGGCTGGCTCCGGCCATCCCCGTCAGCCCGCTGGGTGCTCTGCTGATCGTCATCTTCGGCTTCTTCTTCTCCACCGTCTCTGCACGTATGGTCGGCATGATCGGCAGTTCCAACAACCCGGTCTCCGGCATGACCATTGCCACCCTGCTGATCGCTACCATGATCCTGAAGGCCACCGGCAACGTTGGCATCGAGGGCATGATCGGCTCCATGGCCATCGCCTCTGTCATCTGCATCTGCGCTGCCATTGCTGCGGATACCTCTCAGGACCTGAAGACCGGCTACCTGCTGGGTGCGACCCCGGTCAAGCAGCAGATCGGTGAGCTGATCGGCGTTATTGCCGCCGGTCTGGCCATCGGTGGTGTGCTGTACCTGCTGGACAGCGCATGGGGCTACGGCGGTGCCGAGGTCCCCGCACCGCAGGCTACCCTGATGAAGATGATCGTCGAGGGCATCATGGGCGGCAACCTGCCCTGGAACCTGGTGTTCACCGGTGTGTTCCTTGCCATTGCTCTGGAGGTCCTGCGCATCCCCGTGATGCCGTTCGCCATCGGCCTGTATCTGCCCATCTACCTGAACACCTCCATCATGATCGGCGGTGTTGTGCGCTGGTTCATGGACAGCCGCAAGAATGTTGACGCGAAGCTCAAGGAAGAGCAGACCACCCGCGGCACCCTGTTCTGTGCCGGTATGATCGCAGGCGAGGGCCTTGTGGGCATCCTGCTGGCTGTGTTTGCCGTGTTCGGCATCAGCACTGCCCTGAGCATTGATCTGGGCAACATTGGCGGCGTGGTCCTGATGATCGTGATGATCGCATGCCTGCTGGCCTTCTCCATGAAGAAAAAGAAGAACTGATGAGTAAGAAAAAGCAGTCCATCAACTATCTGGACCTCATTCCGCAGCGGGCGGAAACCCTGCGCTGGCACACAGACGAAGCCACCGGCCTTATCACCCTTGAGGTGGAGAACACCGGTGTGTTCAATACGATCGCGCAAAAAGTGTTCCATAAACCGCGCACCACACAGGTGCATCTGGACGAGACCGGCAGCTATCTCTGGCCGCTGATCGACGGCCAGAAGACCGTTGCACAGCTTGCTGACTGCATGAAGCAGCAGTTCGGCGAAAAGGCCGAACCACTGTACCCGCGCATCATCAAGTATTTCCAGATCGTGGAATCTTACCACTTTATCAAGTTCCTCAACCAATAAGCGCAAAAGAAGCGGCGCTCAGAGCCTGTTGCAAGGCACTGAGCGCCGCTTTTTCGCTGTTCTTTATTGTTTTTTGCAGTTTGCTGTGATATTCTGTAATTGCCGCATCTGCGGTACGAAGGCGCTGTGTCCCAAAACGCAGCACGGGTTGCGGCTCCCAGCATTCGCATCGTACCTTGAACGGTACTCGCGCCTCGCTGGCCGCGGCCCCAACAATTCCTCCCTGTTTCTGCCGCAGGCAGCGGTCGTCATTGTTGCAGCTCGTCTTACCGGCACCTAGGCGCGCCGGGCAAGGCGATTTTTTCTTTGGATCTTTCGCACCCCCGGTTTTGCCCAAGGGCAGAAAGGGGGGATGCACCATGACGTTTGAACAGGTCGTGCTTCTGCTCACGCTTCTTGGCGGATCGATCTACGTTACGTTTGAAATTACATGGACTGTTTCTCACAGTGATGATAAAAAGAAAAAATGACCGCCTCTTGTTCCCCAACACGACCGGTCATTTTTCTTTTTGACTAGTATGGTAAGGAGCTAGCCGTTTGTGGGCCAGCGCCTTTGTATTTTCAGTATAGCTTATTTTCCAAAATTGTCAAGCCCATGCACTTTATCTGCGGCGCTTTCTTCTTTTAAGGCTCAGCGAGCCACCGCCCGCGGCAAGAGTGACCGCCGTTAATGCAGCGAGGATGAACAGCAGTGCACACAGCAGAAGCGCTGTGGCTTTGGTGTCGGTGCGGAAATCGGAGACGTACTCCCGGTGGGTCACAAGGTCTACCGTGCCCACTTCATCGCCGTCCAGATACACGGTGGCTGTACCCACCACACTGCCGCTCTTGACGGTGGCCGCAATGCTCTCCGGCAGGTCGAAGGAGTAGGTAACGATATCATCCGCGTGGCCGTAGCCGCTGACCGGCGCAGCGGCATACAGCGCCACCATCGGTTCGGTGCGGCACTTGGTCAGCGCCACGGTGGTGATCTCGGTCTGGGTGTCCACCAGCGGACGGTCCGCAAAGCTGGCAAAGGCCCAGTCGAACAGATCATCGCACTCGGCAAAGAGGTGGTCCGGCGTATCGCAGCCAAGGATCACCAGCCCGTAGGTGTGGCCGTCCTTTTCCGCAAAGGCCACGATGCAGCGGCCTGCCAGCGTGGTAAAGCCGCCCTTGACCCACCGGACATACTCCCGGTAGTTGGCGCTCTCGCTGTTCATCAGGCTGTTGGAGCTGCTGATGGTGTGCTCAGCCTTGCGGAGGTTCGTGGCCGGCAGGACATAGCTGGCGGTGCCCGCCACCTGTGCAAAGGTCTGGTTTGCCGCACAGGCGGCGGCGATCTTTGCCAGATCCTGCGCGGTGGACACGTTGCCGTAGTCAAACAGGCCGTGGGCACAGGTAAAGTTCGTGCCGGTGCAGCCCAGCTCCTGGGCACGGGCGTTCATCTGCTTGACGAAATCCAGCACGCTGCCGCCCACATCGTAGGCAATGACGCTGGCGGCGTCGTTGGCGCTGACGATGAGCATGGCGTTCAGCAGGTCGATGCGGTGCACCGTCTCGCCGATGCGCAGGCCCATAGTGGTGCCGTTGGCGTTCTGGATATCCCGGAACTCCTGGGTCAGCGCGGTGGGCACGGTCACTTCACCGTTCAGATCCTTGCCGCTTTCCAGCAGCAGCAGGGCCGTCATAAGCTTGGTCAGGCTGGCAACATACTGCTGCTGGTCAGCATTCTGGTTCAGGATGGTCTTGCCGGTGTCGGCGTTGAACAGGTACACCGCCTCGGTCTCGCTGGCGGTCTGGATGGGCATGGGATATACCGCAAGGCCCGGCAGTGCAGCGGCAGCGGCCAGTGCCAGCGTGAGCACCAGCGCCGTCATGCGGCGGAAGATGGTGTTTTTGAACATGAGCGTGCCCCCTTGTATCTGCTTGCCGACGCACGGCAAAAATTTTTGTTTTGAAACAGCTCCTACTTGCCGGAAAGGCTCTGGCTTGCTATACTACTTTAAAGAATACCATAAACCAGCCAAAAGAGAAAGAGAGAAAGGCGGTTTTTAACAATGTTTCTGTCCTTTTGTGGAAAAGTTCCCCGCAACGAGGGGGCTGCGTTCGTTGCGCCCAACGCCACCGTGCAAGGCGATGTGATCCTGAAAGCCGGTTCCACGGTGTGGTACGGGGCCGTGCTGCGCGGCGACGACGGCACTTTGACCATTGGCGAAAACTCCAACGTGCAGGATAATGCCGTGCTGCACTGCGATGTGGGCGGGGCCGTGACGCTGGGCAGGAACGTCACTGTGGGCCACAGCGCGCTGGTGCACGGGTGCACGGTAGGGGATGGCAGCCTCATCGGAATGCACGCCACCCTGCTCAACCACTGTGTCGTGGGCAAAAACTGCATCATCGGCGCGGGTGCGCTGGTGCCGGAGGGCATGGTCATCCCGGACGGCTCGGTAGCCGTGGGCGTGCCCGCAAGGGTCATCAAGCAGGTAAGCGCGGCCCAGATCGAGGCCAACCTGCACAACGCCGCCCACTACGTGGAGCACGGCAAGCTTCACGCCGCCGAGCTTGCCAAGGGCTGACCCTGTGCCGATTTTACAGTTTTTTGCCACATTTTTTCGTCTTTCCGCCAAAAAGCCGACATTTTAATTGACACCTGCGGTCTTGTCTGCTATAGTGAAATTGGCAGTTTATGTCATTCTGGAATACCAGAATTTTTGTACACCGCGCTGTTTGGTTTTTATCATTGGGGGAATTTTGTAAAAAGTTCATTGCGGGATGTTTTTTCACAGAAATGTAATGACTTTTCACTTAAAATCGGGTATACTATACCTTGCGGGGAGACGGGGCCGCAACCGTCTTTCCGCACATGATTCCTCCTCACACCAAAGCAATACCCCAAACAGAAACTCCCTCCGGTGTACCGCAAGCGCCGGAGGGAGTTTCTGTTTGCATCAGCTTTTGTATTTTATGATTTCCTGCAATCAAAGGAGAGATTTTTATGTCTGAACTGATCACCCGCCGTACTTTTTTAAAGGCCACTGGTGCCGCCGCACTGGTCGCTGCCGCCGGCAGTATGCTGGTTGGCTGCGGAGATGGAGCGTATGCTTCCACTCCCGAAAATCTGGTTGCTCCTCCCATCGATAATAGCGATTTCGCTAATTTTGGCTCTTTTACCGCAGATATCGGCCCTTTGAGCGGGCAGTGGACTTCCAGCTCCATCTATGAATTTGATACCCGCCACAACTATTTCTACACCGGCTTCAAACTGGATAATGAAAGCGGCAGCAGTGATGTCACCGTCAGCACCAGCAACTTTGCTTTCAGCCATACCGATGGCGGCACTGGTAAGGTATGTGGTCTTGGATACAAAGGTCTGAACAGCAGCAAAACCGCCTATGTATTCAACCAGTCTCTTGCTGTTCCTGCAGGCCGGTCCAAAACCGTTATTCTTTTCATCGACATCGGCCCCGTCACTACCTCTTCTTTCGATAAATTCTATAGAGGAACCATAACCATCACGCTGAGTAAACTTAATAATCAAACGGCCACCTTTACTTTTAACGGCCTGATCAGCGACCCTTCCTCTACCGTTTCCTGACAGTAAAACTCCCCTGAAATGCCGTAAAAAGCCTTTCGGGGGAGTTTTTGTTTACAGCGCGCGGAACTTTGCCGCAAACACGCTGAGCACGATTTTAGGGTTCACCTGCGCGCCAAGGCGCTGGATGGCGGCTTCGGCCAGACGCAGGGCACGCTGGGCGGCAATGCCCTGCACCGGTGCGTGGGGGCTTTGCCGCAGGCCCGCTGCCGCCACCGCGCGGAAGTCCGTCAGCAGGGCGGCGGCACCGGCCTTGTCCTTTTCGTAGGCGGCCAGCAGGCAGGCTGCGGCATAGCTGTCACGGTCGGCAGCGGCCTTTGCCAGCTGCAGGGCCTTTTCCACCTGCGCGGTGCGGGCTTCGTCCTGTGCGGCGGCAAGCACCGTGCCAATGTGACCATCGAACAGTTCGCTGTACAGCGCGGCCGTCTTTTTGTCCACCCCCTGTGCGGCGCAGTAGTGGGCGCACTGCTCCGGCGAGACAGGAGCCACTGCAAAGCTGACGCAGCGGCTGCGGATGGTGGGCAGCACGCCTGCCAGCGAATCCGCCGTAAGCAGGAACAGCACCCCCTCCGGCGGCTCTTCCATCACCTTCAGCAAGGCATTGGCAGATTCCTCGTTCATCTTTTCCACATGGTAGAGCAGCACGGCACGGCCCTCGGCCGAAAGGCTGGTGTTGAAGATCTCGCTGCGCATAGCCTTGACCTGACTGACCAGATATTTGCCGCCTGCGCCCATACCGGAAACGCTGATTGCTTCACGCACGATGCCGGTCTCCACATGGCCGCTGTCGCGGTCGCCAGGCTTACCCACAGCACGGCAGCATTCGCCCCGCAGAAGGGCCTCAGCGGGCGCTCCGCCTGCAGGGTAAAGATAATCTGCCGCAATGCAGCGGGCCGCAAAACCGGCTCCAAGGCCCTCTTCACCCACCAGCAGCACGCTGTGGGTCAGGCGGCGGGCTGCCAGCATCAGCTGCACGCTGCTTTTCAGTTCTGCATTGCCCTCCATGCGGTCCAGCATCATGGTGTTTCTCCTTACCTTCTGTTTCTCCGCTTCCACTGCTCACGGCGTACCCATGCGCGGACGGAACGATAGGCCATCGGGCCAAAGAACAGCCAGACGTTCGCCATGCTGAGCAGCAGGCTCAGCTTTTGCGGCAGCGGCGCGCCCAGAAAGCTGAGCACCCACAGTGCTGCCGCAAAAAAGCCAAAGTATTTTACCCGGATGGGGATGACAAAGAACAGCAGCACCTGCACCTCCGGGTACAGCATGGCAAAGGCCAGCAGCAGCGAAAGGGACAGGCAGTAGGTGCTGCCGGTCACGCCGGTGAGCAGACAGGCCAGCACAGTGCCCAGCATCCCGGAGAGCAGATACACCGTATAGCGGAAATCGCCCCACTCCCGTTCCAGCGCCATGCCGATGAACCATGTGAAATAGATGCCCAGCACCGCGCTGAGGATGCTGCCGCCGTAAGAGGGGATGAACGCAAAGGTGATGATGCGCCAGATCTGGCCGCGCAGCAGAAAATAGCGGCTGAGTGCCAGCCAGACACTGACGGTCTGGTTGACAAACAGCTCGATGGCCAGCACAAGGATCTGCCCGCCCACCAGAATGTTGGTCAGATTCGGGATGCCGAAGCGGCCGTATTTGCGCTCCAGCTGGTTGAGCCAATTGTTCATATAGGGTGCCTCCAACGCATTGTATTCCGATATCGGTGAGTTTTGCCGCATTTTTCTGCTGTTATTGTACCATGATTGGCCGGGGCATTCAAGGCAATGCCACAGTGTGGAAAACTGCCGCATCTTCCGCCCAAAAATACAGCTGTCAAGCGGATCTTGCGGCACAAAAGCACAACCGGAAAGTGTATGGAGTTTCCTGTCTGGAATGAACTTTTCACTTTTTCCACCGGGTTTTCCACCGTTTTTGTGAAGAAAAGGGCAAGTTTTCCATGAGGTTTTCCACTTTTTCCACCGGGTTTTCCACAACAAAAGGGCATCAGCCCTATACACACCGTAATTCAGGCCGCAGCTTTCTGGTAAGTTTTGGGCAAAAATGCGGGCATTCTGCCTTTTATAAAAAAGAAAGTCGAAGGATTTTCTTTGCATTCTACAAACCGTTCCCGGGCGGTGATTTATTTTTCTCCAATCTGGAATGAACCGGCCACAAGTTTTCAACACCGGGCCGCTGCCGTTTTTCTGTGTGGAAAAGGCGGGGAAACATGCAGTTTTCCACACCGGAAAAAGCTGCTGCTCGCGGGCGCGCCGGGAGCAAACTCCCCCAGTCTCGCTGCGCTCGACAGCCCCCTCTGGGATGGGGCCTTTGGCAGTACGGAAAAGTTTCCGGCTAAAGTGCAAAGCTTGCGGCACACCAGAGGCTCCCTCTTTGAGGGAGCTGGCAAAACCGTCAGGTTTTGACTGAGGGAGTTGGCATCGCGCAGCGATGACTGAGAGGGTTCGTCCTATAAAAATGCCGGGCAGTCACTTCAAGACCGTCCGGCATTGCTTTATTATTTACATCATATTGTGGAACACCAGCTGTGCGATCTGGAAATACAGGATCAGGCTGCAGGCATCCACGATGGTGGTGATGAAGGGGGTAGCCATGATGGCCGGGTCGGCACCCAGCTTCTTGGCTGCCAGCGGCAGCATACCGCCCACCAGCTTTGCCAGAATGACGCTGAAGAACAGCGACACGCTGACCACGATGGCATAGCCCATCACGTTGGCGTACTGGCCGGGGAACAGGAAGGTGTACATCAGGTAGATGCGCAGGCCGTTCACGATGCCCAGCACCGCGCCCACGATGGCAGACACCCGCAGCTCCTTGCCCAGCACCTGCAAAAAGTCGCTGGGCTCCACCTCGCCCAGAGCCAGACCACGCACCATCAGGGTGCTGATCTGGTTGCCGCAGTTGCCGGCGGTATCCATCAGCATGGGCATGAAGGAGACCAGCAGCGGCAGGCTGACAAAGGCCTCCTCATAGTGGGTGGTGACCATGCCGGTAAAGGTGGCGGACAGCATCAGGATCAGCAGCCATGGAATGCGCTGCTTTGCGTGGGTCCAGACGCTGGTGCCGAAGTAGGTGGTGGCATCGTCGTCCGGCAGAATGGCGGCCATCTTCTGCATATCCTCGGTGCTCTCGTCGGTCAGAACGTCGATTGCATCGTCGATGGTGATGATACCCACGAACATGCCCTCGTTGTCCAGAACAGGCATGGCGGTAAAGTCGTAGCGCTGCATCTCACGGGCCACGTACTCCTGATCGTCGGTCACTTTCACAGTGACCACGTTATCATCCATGATCTCGGTGATGGGAGTATGCGGCTCTGACAGCAGCAGACTTCGGGCAGAAACAACACCCTTCAGGCGGTTGCGCTCCACCACGTAGCAGGTGTACACGGTCTCTGCGTTTTCGCCCTGCTTACGGATGGCTTCAAAAGCCTGCGCCACGGTCATATCCTCGCGCAGACGGACATATTCGGGGGTCATCAGGCTGCCGGCAGAGCTTTCGGGGTAGTTCAGCAGCTTGTTCAGACTCTCACGGGTCTGCTTGGAGGATTTCTCCAGCACCCGCTTCACCACGCCTGCCGGCATATCCTCCAGCAGGTCGGCGGCATCGTCCAGACTCATCTCTTCAATAGCGCCCACAAGCTCCACATCTGAGAAGGCGTTCACCAGATCGTCGCGGGCTTCGTCGGACATATAGGCAAAGGCCTCGGTGGCCACTTCCTTTTTCAGCAAGCGGAACACCACAAGACGGTTGTTTTCGTCCAGCTCTTCCAGCAGCTCGGCAAGGTCGGCGGGCTGCTCTTCCTCGGTGACTTCGCGCAGCTTGACGTACTGCTTCTTGATGAGCAGCTTGAGCAGGCGGCTCTTGGTGAGCATCTCAGGGTTGGCCTTGACCTCTTCGTCGTTGGCTTCCTCTTTTTCGGCCTCGCGCATGTCCTGCCTGAGGTCTTCAGTAGCTTCCTCGTTCAGATCTTCAGCCAGCTTCTGGCGGACCTCGGCGGGGATATCAGCAGGCAGCTCCTGCACCGGCAGCGCCTGTTCCGCAGCATCAGCCGTCAGTTTTTTTTCTTCCATATCCATTGGGCGTACCTCCTCAGTTTTTACGGAACAGGAGCAGCTCCTGTATCCGGAGGACGCAGCAGATCGGGAAACAAAAAACGCGCTGCCTTGCCTGCCGGAATGCCGCAAACGCCGCATTCTGCGCACACAAAGCCGCGCCTTCCTCTGCTCTGTTTTGCGGAAAGCGACACCGTTGAAGCGGTGCTTTTCCGCAGGACTCAGCGAAGGAGGCGAACGGTTGGGGAAAACGCAGTTGTTTTTGTTTTCTGATCCACCGCGCCGGTGGTTCTACTTCGACTATGATCCGGGTCCATTTTCCTGCGTTCACCTCCAAGTTTTCATATTCATTTTTATTATAGCGCCGCAAAAAAACGGGGTCAACCCTAAACCACCGATTTACCAGAATTTTGCAAAACAAAACACCCTCTTCCGTGTTGCGGCACACGAAAAAGGGTGTTTTGCTTGGATATTGCCTTGGTGTGAGGAGGAATCATGTTACTTGGGTAAGCGGTTGCGGCCCCGCTTCCCATGGCAAAAGTATAACAGCTTTCACAATTGAATTCGTTAAGAAGCTATGAAGAAACTGTAAAAAGGGAATGGTATCTTTTGGAAGATTTTGTGATAACATTTTTTGATTGACCTTCGTTTTTTCACATGCTAAAATGGAACTGTAAAAGCGGCTGTTGTGATGCCAGATCACAGCAGCCGCTTCTCTTTTACACAAAAAATACGCCCCGGTCACCTTGCGGTGTACGGGGCGCTAAAACGAAGTTCGTTTTTACTGCGGCAAGATCCCTGCAAAGCAGGTCTTATGCAGCAGGCGGAGCAAGGTATCTGCAAGCAGACCTTATGCTCCTGACACACGCGGGGTGTGCTTTCAAGGACCCTCACGGGCGCTTTGGTATCTCATATCCCGCTGCGGTGCTTCGCACGGAACAAAGCACCGCCCGGGAAGTGAAATCAGATAGAACGCGTGTGGCGGATGCTGTACTTCAGCACATCACCTGCTTGGATGGATGCGTTTCTCCGCTTCGTACCGCTGCATTGCGCAGTAACCGCCGGTACGGGGCAGCCGCCCTCTTGCATTGTGGGGCTAAGGTGCCGCAAATATCTGCATCCAAAGCGCAGAAGAATGCTTACTTGTACAGGTCGACCAGACGGGTCAGGTGCTCGTAGCGGTCGTTTGCAACTTCCTGGTTGCGTGCGAACAGCTCCTTAGCACGATCGGGGAATGCACGAGTCAGGCGGCTGTAACGGGTCTCGTTAGCCAGCAGTGCCTGATACTTCTCGTTATCCACAGCCTTGGAGGTCAGGGTGAACGGATTCTTGCCCTGAGCCTTGTTTGCCGGGTTGAAGGTGAACAGGTTCCAGTAACCGGCCTCAACTGCCTTCTTCATCTCGTTCTGGCAGTTGGTCATGCCGCCCTTGACACCGTGCAGCTCGCAGGGAGCGTAGCCGATGATCAGAGACGGGCCGGGGTAAGCCTCAGCCTCAGCGATGGCCTTGACAGCCTGAGCCGGGTTAGCACCCAGTGCGATCTGAGCAACATAGATGTAACCGTAGGTCATAGCGATCTCGGACAGGCTCTTCTTGCTGATTTCCTTACCAGCAGCAGCGAACTGGCAGACTTCACCAATGTTGGAAGCCTTGGATGCCTGTCCACCGGTGTTGGAGTACATCTCAGTATCGAAGACCATCACGTTGACATCCTCGCCGGAAGCCAGAACGTGGTCCAGACCACCGAAGCCGATGTCGTATGCCCAGCCGTCACCACCGAAGATCCAGACGGACTTCTTGGCGATGAACTGCTTGCTCTTCAGGATCTCTGCAGACTTCTCGCAGCCGGCAGCAGCAGCCTTCTCCAGCTCAGCGATCAGGGCCTTTGCGGGCTCGTCGTTGGCCTTGGTGTTGTTCTTGGTCTCCAGGAACTTCTCAAAGGCAGCCTTCAGCTCAGCAGAAGCCTTGTCGGAACCAGCAACCTCTGCGATCTCCTTGATCAGGTTCTCGCGGACGGTCTTCTGGCCGATGTACAGGCCCAGACCATGCTCTGCGTTATCCTCGAACAGGGAGTTGCACCATGCAGGACCATGGCCGCTGTCCTTGTTGACGGTGTACGGAGAGATGGAAGCGGTGCCGCCCCAGATGGAGGAGCAACCGGTAGCGTTGGAGATGTACATCTTCTCGCCGAACAGCTGAGTGATCAGGCGAGCGTAAGAAGTCTCGGCACAGCCTGCGCAGGAGCCAGAGAACTCCAGCAGCGGCTGGTTGAACTGAGAACCGATAACGGTATCGTCAGCAAACTTGGAAGGCTTCTTGGAGATGTTGGCCACGCAGTAGTCGAACACTGCCTGCTGATCGGCCTGGCTGTCCTGCGGCACCATGGTGATAGCCTTGGTGGGGCAGACGGTGACGCACTCGCCGCAGCCCATGCAGTCCAGAGGAGACACAGCCATAACAAACTTGTACTCGTTTGCGGGCTTGTTGTCGCGGCTCTTGGTCTGTGCAGGAGCAGCTGCCAGCTCGTCGGCGGTCAGCTGGAAGGGACGGATGGTAGCATGAGAGCAGACGAATGCACACTGGTTACAGCCAACGCACTTTGCAGCATCCCACTCGGGGACGTTGACAGCGGTGCCGCGCTTCTCGTATGCAGAAGCGCCCTGCTCCCACTCGCCGTTTGCATTTGCCACGAAGGAAGAGACAGGCAGGCTGTCGCCGTCCATACGGGCAATGGGCTCCATGACATCGCGGATCTGCTTGACCAGCTCCGGACGGCCGGTGAGAGCCTTGGGTGCGGGATCAGCCTCGGGGTTGGACCAGGATGCGGGCACGTCCACCTTGTGGATGGCGTCAACGCCTGCATCGATAGCCTTCCAGTTCATCTCAACGACGTCCTGTCCCTTCTTGCCGTAGCTCTTCTGAGCTGCCTGCTTCATGAAGTTGACGGCATCCTCGATGGGCATGACGTCAGCCAGCTTGAAGAATGCAGACTGCAGGATGGTGTTGGTGCGCTTGCCCATGCCGATCTCGATAGCCTTATCGATTGCATTGATGGTATACAGCTGGATGTTGTTGTCAGCGATATACTTCTTTGCCTCGGCGTTCAGGTGCTGGCCCAGCTCCTCATCGGACCACTGGCAGTTGATCATGAACACGCCGCCGGGCTTGACATCCTGGACCATCTTCATGCCCATGTGGATGTAAGCGGGGTTGTGGCAGGCCACGAAGTCAGCCTGGTTGATGTAGTAGGGGCTGCGGATGGGCTTGTCGCCGAAACGCAGATGGCTGATGGTCACGCCGCCGGTCTTCTTGGAGTCATACTGGAAGTATGCCTGAACATACTTGTCGGTATGGTCGCCGATGATCTTGACGGAGTTCTTGTTAGCACCGACAGTACCGTCGCCGCCCAGACCCCAGAACTTGCACTCCTTGGTGCCAGCAGCTGCGGTGATGGGAGCGGGCTTGACTTCCGGCAGAGACAGGAAGGTGACATCATCGGTGATACCCAGAGTGAAGCGCTCCTTGGGCTGATCCTTCTCCAGCTCCTTGAACAGAGCAAAGATGGAGGACGGCGGGGTATCCTTGCTGCCCAGACCGTAACGGCCGCCGGTCAGAACGACATCGTTCAGGCCAGCCTCACGCAGGGTAGCGGCAACATCCAGGTACAGGGGCTCGCCCAGAGAGCCGGGCTCCTTGGTGCGGTCCAGCACAGCCACCTTCTTGGCGGTCTTGGGCAGGACCTTCAGCAGGGAAGCGGAGACCCAGGGACGGTACAGGCGGACCTTGACGATACCGACCTTCTCGCCCTTGGCGTTCAGGTAGTCGATGACCTCATCAGCAACGTCGCAGATGGAGCCCATAGCCACGATCACACGGTCAGCATCGGGTGCGCCGTAGTAGTTGAACAGATCGTAGTTGGTGCCCAGCTTTGCGTTGATCTTGGCCATGTACTTCTCAACAACAGCAGGCAGAGCGTTGTAAACGCTGTTGCATGCCTCACGATGCTGGAAGAACACGTCGCCGTTCTCGTGGGAGCCGCGCATCTTGGGGTGTTCGGGGTTCAGAGCCTTCTTACGGAACTCCTCCACAGCCTCCATGTTGCACATTTCCTTCAGATCGGCGTAATCCCACTTCTCGATCTTCTGGTACTCATGAGAAGTACGGAAGCCATCGAAGAAGTTCAGGAAGGGAACCTTGCCCTCGATGGCGCACAGATGTGCGACAGGGGACAGATCCATGACTTCCTGCACGCTGCTCTCGACCAGCATTGCAAAGCCGGTCTGACGGCATGCCATAACGTCGCTGTGATCACCAAAGATGTTTAGGGACTGGGTAGCAACGGTACGTGCAGAAACATCGAACACGCAGGGCAGCTGCTCAGCAGCGATCTTGTACATGTTGGGGATCATCAGCAGCAGGCCCTGAGAAGCGGTGAAGGTGGTGGTAACAGCACCTGCACCCAGAGAGCCGTGCACAGCGCCAGCAGCGCCGGCCTCAGATTCCATCTCGACGACCTTGACCTGATTGCCGAAGATGTTCTTCTGGCCAGCTGCGGACCACTGGTCCACAGAGTCAGCCATCGGAGAAGACGGGGTAATGGGGTAGATGGCAGCCACGTCCGTGTAGGCATACGCTACATGGGCGGCAGCGGTATTGCCATCCATAGTTTGCTTTGCTCTAGGCATTTTTCTTCCTCCATTATTCAGAATTTGGTACCTTTTGCGCGGGGCAATATGCCCCACATGGGACCGGAGAACCCCATAAAGGCACTATTGCTTGTATACTATAATAGCAAATTCCGCCCATAAAGTAAACGCAAACCGCTCAACAAACGCACCAAAAATAAAGAAATTTTTTTAGCGCTTTTGTACGTCTTTAGTTCGTTAAAGTGAGCACTGGCGCGGATTTTCCGGTTTTGGCCTGCCTGCTTTGCCAGATCCTGTAATTTTTTTCGCAAAAAGGGGAGGGAACCCTCTCAGGCACGGCTTGCGCCGTGCCAGCTCCCCCAAAGGGGGAGCTTTATTTGTGCTGACCAGAAGATACAAAAAGCTCCCCCTTTCGGGGGAGCTGGCGAACGCAGTGAGCCTGAGAGGGTTCGTTTCCCGCAGCGGCCCTGCAAATGCTGCTTTCCGTTACGACCCCTCCTGTGAAAAGGCAATTCTGGAAAATCCGCGTTTGTGTAGCAATGAAAGCCCCAGTGGGGCTTTCAAGCGGCAGAGCGGTCTGCGTTAGCAGATGGAGGGGCTTTGCCCCGACAAGCTCCGCAGATTTTCCAGAATTGCGAAATTATAAATATTCTTTCCGCTGATTATGCGCAAAGCAAATGCGGCGCGCATTTCAAATCGTCCCATCCTCTTATATTTATCATCTCTTTATTGACAACAAACCTCATTTTGCCGTAAACTGAAGCCATAGAAAACCGGCGCTGTGCCGGGCAAAGAGGGTAATAAAATGGAGAAGACCGTGCATTACGAAAAAACACTCACCAGCGAGGTGCTCTTCGAGGGCCGGGTGATCACCCTGACAAAAGACACTGCTCTGCTGGAAAACGGCAAGACCGCCGAACGCGAAGTGGTGCATCACCACGGCGGTGCGTGCATCCTGCCCTATTTTGAGGACGGCACCATCTGCATGGTGCGCCAGTTTCGCTACGCCATGCAGCAGGAGCTGTGGGAGCTGCCTGCCGGCAAGCTGGAAAAGGGTGAGGACCCTTTTGAAGCCGCCAAGCGGGAGCTGGGCGAGGAGTGCGGCCTGACCGCGGACAATTATATCTCTCTGGGCCAGTTTTTCCCCACCGTGGGCTATGACACCGAAGTGATCTATACATGGGTCGCCACCGGCCTGCACAAGACCCAGATGCATCTGGATGCCGATGAATTCCTGACCCCTGACCGTGTGCCGCTGGATAAAGCCTATGAGATGGTCATGAGCGGCGAGATCCGGGACGGCAAGACCATTGCCGGTATCCTGAAGCTCAAGGCCCTGATCGCCGAGGGCAGGCTGTGAACATCCTGTACGAAGATGCCGCCCTTGTGGTGCTGGACAAGCTCGCCGGACTTTCCAGCGAAGAGGGCGTGCCCGCAGCCCTGCGGCAGCTGTGGGGCCAGCCGGATGCCTTTGTAGGGGTGGTGCACCGGTTGGACACGGGTGTGTCCGGCCTGATGGTGTTTGCCAGAACGCCCGGGGCTGTGGCCGCACTCAGCCGTCAGATCACCCAGAGCCAGAACGCCTACGCTGTGCAGGATGGCAGGGCCGAAGGGGAGCCGGAAGTGCCGCAGTTCATCAAGCAGTACCGTGCCGTCATTGCAGGCGGGCCGGACGAAGCACTGCCCGCCGAAAGCACCCTGCGGGACTGGCTGTTCAAGGACAGCCGCCGGGGCCGGGTATTCCCGGTCAGCCGCCCCCGCAAGGGCGTGCGGGAAGCCGTGCTGGAATACCGCATCGTGAAAACGGCAGGAGAGATGAGCCTTGCTGAGATCACGCTGCACACCGGCCGCACCCATCAGATCCGGGTGCAGTTTGCATCCCGGAAGCATCCGCTGGCCGGAGACGGCAAATACGGAAGCCGCGTAAAAGGCAGCATTGCCCTGCAGAGCTGCGGCCTGCAGTTTTTGCACCCGGAGACCGGAAAGCCCCTGCAGTTCAGCCTGCCCCTACCGGACGCCGCACCGTGGAAAGAGTTTTTAGAATAAGATTGTTGTATACGGTCAGCATCCTAGCCCTCTCCGTCACCTGCGGTGACACCTCTCCCAAAGGGAGAGGCCTTGGCATAGAGATACAGTCCGCGTGCACTGCCAAAGGCTCTCCCTTTGGGAGAGCTGGCGAAGCCGACAGGCTTTGACTGAGAGGGCGAGCCTGCTAAAGGAATACATCATTTTCATTAGGTGAGAGGTATGGAACAATACAAAACTGATGCTGAGATCTATGCTGTGCTGGAGCGGGAGATCATTGACCTGACCATCCGCCCCGGCTCTTCGCTGAGCGAAAATCCGCTCTGTGCCCGCTTTGGCGCACCGCGCACCCTGATCCGGGTGGTGCTGCAGAAGCTGCAGGAAAACGGGCTGGTAAAGATCGTGCCTTACAAGGGCACCACCGTTACCCGGCTGAACCGCCGCATCGTGGACGAACTGATCTACGAGCGCACCGCCGTGGAAGCCCGCGTATTGCGGGATTTTTCGCCCCGGTGCACCCCGGAGCAGCGGGCGTTGATCCGCAGGCGGGTGGAAGCCTACGAGGCCCTTGCGGCCATGGAGAGCCCGGATTACAACAAGCTGTACGAAGCCGACCGTGCCCTGCACGGGACATGGTTTGCCGCCATGGATAAAATGTACCTGTGGAGCACCCTGCAGAACGCCCACGCCGACTACAGCCGCTTCCGGATGCTGGACACCATGACCACCGGCGGCCTTGCCGAGGTGATCGCAGACCACCGCAACCTGATGAACGCCATCGAGCGGTGCGACCTTGCTGCCTTTGAGCCGTTGGTGGAACGGCACCTGTACGGCGGCATCCGGCGGCTTGGCTCCAAGCTGACCGAGGAATATGCCGATTATTTTGAGCCGGAAAAGTAATTGTTCTATGTGGAACATTTTATAAAACGAAAGGGCACAGCGCATTGCAGCGCCGTGCCCTTTTGTTTTATGCTGTCTGAATTTCAGAACACCTCGGAAATAAAAATTTCCAGACCAATGCCAATGAGGATGATGCCGCCCAGAATGGATGCCTTGCCGGAGAGCTTGGTGCCAAACTTTTTGCCGATGCGCAGGCCCGCCATGCAGATAAAGAAGGTGACCACCGCAATGATGAGCGATGCCGCAAGTGCCATCAGCCAGCCGTATTCCGAAATGGTGAAGCCCACCGAAAGCGCATCGATGCTGGTAGCCACGCCCTGCATGAGCAGTGCACCCGCACTCAGCTCTGCTGCTTCTTCGGCCTCTTCGCCCTTGATGCCATCCACCAGCATCTTGCCGCCGATGTAGCCCAGCAGTGCCAGCGCGATCCACGGGATGAACTTTTCAAACGAAGAGAACAGCTCCACAATGGTGTGCACGCACACCCAGCCCGTCATGGGCATCACGGCCTGAAAAAGGGCAAAGGTGCCCGCGATCCTGCACATGGTTCCCCTGCTCATGCGGGGGTCGTGCAGGCCGTTTGCCATGGACACCGAGAACGCATCCATTGCAAGGCCCACGCCCAGCAGGGCACTGTTGAGGAAAAATACAAAACTCCATTCCATATTGTCTGCCTCCTGAATCTGACCAGAATATCGGGCAATACAAAACCCGGTCCCGGGCGCACATGTACGTCCGGGACCGGGTGATTTTTTTGAAACCAACTCCATGTGCACGGGCGCTGTTCTATGCGCCAAAAACACATGAGTCTCGCAAATGAAAGCAAGCCAGACCGGAACCAACGGTCATCATGTTGACTTGCTGCGCCCTGCAAAAGCGCCTGCTACTCCCCCACGGGTATTTGTGATTGTTTTGCCATTGTAGCATATCTTTGCAGGGAAGTCCAGACAAACCTGCGCGGTTACACGGTATTTTTCCATCGGCGGGCAAAATACCAGTCCTGTGAAATAATAAAACACAGGGTGTTGCCCAGTGCCCTCAGGGTAACAGCATGTTCCTGACGCAAGGCCCGGCGGGCGCAGCGCTCGTACTCCCGCGCCTGCTGCATCCGGGCACTCCGGCGCTCTTCGGCGGTCAGGTGCATTCCCACATCGATCAGGGAGTGCAGCAGTGCCCAGTACAGCTCACACAGCGAACCCGTGATGCCATGGCGGCGGACGCACTCAAACACGGTATAGTTTGCTTCCACACGGTCGAGATTGCGCAGGGTGACTTTGCTGTTGACGATGCTGCCCGCCACCTTGCGGTAAAGGTACAGCGCATCCGGGATATTCGCGATTCTGTCCGCTTTTTCGTAGGCGTAGGCGATCAGCAGGGTGTCCTCGTTCAGCTTGCCCTCTGCAAAGCGCAGCTGCGCAAAAATGCTGCGGTGGTACAGCTTGTTCCACACCACCATGTAGGGCAGAAGGGTGCTGTGCTCCAACGCCTGCTCCGGGGTCAGCACCTCCCGCCGCACATGCAGATACTGCTCCCGGATGGGGGTCAGGGCTTCGTCCACCTGCCGGTAATTGCACACGGCCATCTGTGCACCGGCCTCCTGCGCTGCATGGTAAAGCTTTGCGCAGAAGTCCGGCGTGATGGTGTCGTCTGAATCCACAAAGGCGATCCATTCGCCCTCTGCCGCGTCCAGCCCGGCATTGCGTGCCACGCTCAGGCCACGATTCTTCTGGTGGATGACCCGGATGCGGCTGTCCTTTGCCGCTGCGGCATCGCACAAAGCAGGGCAGCTGTCCGGAGAGCCATCGTCCACCAGGATCAGCTCAAAATCCGTGAAGGTCTGGGCAAGGATGGAAGAGATGCAGGCGCTCAGAAAACGCTCTGTCTTATATACCGGCACGATGATGCTGATCTCCGGCTGTTTTTTATGTTGTTCCTGCACAATAAACTCCTCATTGCTTCAGGTCGTTTTCTGCCGTCTTTCCGCCCTTTTGCGGCATAGATTCAGATAACTGCAGGCCGATGCAGCGCAGACCACTGCCGCCCACAAATTTTTTAGTGTTACGCCGCGGGCTTGCATCAGCCGATGGCGGGCTGTACGCTCATACGCAAAGGCTTCCTTCATCCGGGGGCTTTTGCGCTCTTCCGGTGTCAGGTGCAGCCAGATGTCCCACACGGCAGTCAAAATCGGGCGATAGGCTGCACACAAAGCATCCCGGATGCCGTTTTGGTACAGCACATCAAACAGGCGGTACCATGCTTCCACCCAGTCCAGTGTTTTCAAGGTAGTCTTGCGGTGCATGGCACTGCCGGTAACGATGCGGTAATTGTATAAAAAATCCCATACACCGCAGGCAGAAGCCGCTCTTGCGTAAATGACCGGCATGAGACAGGTATCTTCAAACGCCTTGTTTTCTGGATAGCGCAGATTTTCCAGCAGTTTTCGGCGATAAAGCTTATTCCACGGAACCTGAAAATCCGACACCACCATCCGGCGCAGAACTTCCTCCTGCGGCAAAAACTCGTTCAAAAGGCGATGTTCTCCGCCTGCAAGTGTTTTGCCCGTTTCATCAATGCACTGACTGCTGCAGATTGCAAAATCTGCACCCGTTTCCAGCACTGCCTTATGCATTTTTTCCAGATACTCCGGTTCCACCGTATCATCCGAATCCACAAATGCGATCCAATTTCCCTGTGCTGCATCCAGACCCGCATTGCGGGCTGTGCTTACACCGCCGTTTTGCTTGTGGATCACCTGCACGCGGCTGTCCCTTTTTGCTGCTGCATCGCACAGGGCAGGGCAGTTGTCCGGTGAGCCATCATCCACAAGGATCAGTTCAAAATCTGTAAAGGTCTGAGCAAGGATGGAATCAATGCACTCATTCAGATATTTTTCCACCTGATACACTGGCACGATAATGCTGATCTCCGGTCTTCCACTTTCTGTTCTTTCACTCACAGTATTTCTCCCATTCGGAATTCAGTTTTATTTCCGGTACTTAAAGTTGAAGTAGAACTGCGGGTTTGCAATGCAGAGTGCGGTTTCTGCTGCGTTGCGCAGGGTACAGGCCCCCTGTTGACGAACCTCTCTGCCTGCTTTTTTCAAGCACGCTTCCGCCTTCTGAACCCGTTCACTGTTTCTCTGTTTGGGTGGCAGATTTTTTTTTGTGTTTCGGAGCATGCGTTTCATCAGTACATACTGCAGGAATGCTGTGTCTTTTTTTCCATACTTGAGCGCACAAGCAAGAAGGCCGTAGTTTGCATCGATCTCATCCAGATTTTTCAAGGTGACCTTTCCATGCATGATGCTTGCCGGATGCAGCCGGTAATGGTACAGTTTTTCCTTTATACAAGCCACAGCTGTTGCATGTTCAATGATTTCCGGTGTGGTAAATGCATCTTCATAGTTTTTGCCCACAGGAAAAACGATTCCTTCCAGCACATCTCTCCGATGCAGTCTTGTTGCTGCCTGAATCAACGGCGTAAGGCGGATGCGGTGTATTGCTTCCTCACGGGAAAGCACTTCTGTACGTAAAGGCTGTTCCTGATAATCACAAAGACTTCCATCCTCTTCCATAAAAACTTCGTTGCAGACTGCAAGTTCAGCACCTGCCTGCTTTGCTGCCCGCAGCATTTTTTCGTAGTAAGTCTTGTCTACAAAGTCATCCGGGTCCACAAAGCCGATCCAATTTCCCTGTGCAGCTGCCAAACCCGCATTGCGAGCTGTGCTTACACCTCCGTTGATTTTATGGATCACCCGCACGCGGCTGTCTTTTTCTGCCGCAGCATCACACAGGGCAGGGCAGTTGTCCGGGGAGCCATCGTCCACAAGGATCAGCTCAAAATCCGTAAAGGTCTGTGCCAGAATGGAATCAATGCATTCGTTCAGGTATTTTTCCACCTTATACACCGGCACGATGATGCTGATCTCCGGGGATTTTTTTTGCTCTGTCATGTTCCTTAAACCACTTTCTGTGTTTATTTTTATTCCTCACACGCTATTTCTATTATACATGGTTTGGATGGATTTGAAAAGAAGCCGCCGTGCAGAAATCTCTGCGCGGCGGCTTCTTTCAAATCTTATTGTGTTTTCAAGGTTTACTCTTCGCCCTTATCGTCTGCTTCCGGGGCTTCTGCAGCGGCGGCAGCATCTGCAGCTTCCATGGCGGCAAGCTGCTCGGCAGTCGGCTCTGCATCGGCATCGGAGGTGTCGATCTGCTCGGTCTGGGCCTCGTCGTCGTGGTCGGTGCGGGCAAGTACCATCACCTTATCGTTCTCACCCAAGCGCATCACCCGCACGCCGGAGCCGTAGCGGCTCTGCAGCGGGATCTCGTTAGCGTGCAGACGGATGATGATGCCCTCCTGACTGCTCAGCAGCACGTCGTCCACATCGTCCACGATCTTGACCGCAGCCACCTTATCCTTGGCGGCATCGTAGTTGCGGATGCCCTTGCCGCCGCGGGCGGTGATGCGGTAGGTATCGATGTCCGACCGGCGGCCCTTGCCGTTCTCGGTGACGGTGAGCACCGTGCCGCCCTCGCGGCAGATGCACACGCCCACAACTTCATCGCCCTCGGCCAGACGGATGGCGCGCACGCCGTGGCCGCTGCGGCCCATGGGACGTGCATCGGCTTCGTTGAAGCGGATGGCCTGACCGTTGCGGGTGGCAACGATGAGCATATCGTGGCCGGAGGTCAGGCGGGTCCATGCCAGAGCGTCGCCCTCGTTCAGGGCAATGCCGATCAGGCCGGACTTACGGATGTTAGCATACTGTTCCAGCGGGGTGCGCTTGATGAGGCCCTGCTTCGTGACCATGGTCACAAAGCCGCCCTCGGTGTCGGCTTCCTTCGACTGGCAGATCATGTTGGTGACCTTTTCGCCCTCGGCCAGCTGCAGCAGGTTGACGATGTTGCTGCCCTTGCTGGTGCGGCTGCCCTCGGCAATGGTGTAGCCCTTGATGCGGAACAGACGGCCCCGGTCGGTAACAAAGAGCACATAGTCGTGGGTGGAGCCTACGAACATCTCCTGCACGATGTCCTCTTCCTTGCGGGTCATGCCGGAGATGCCGCGTCCGCCGCGGCGCTGTGCCTGATAGGTGGCCTTGAGCTGGCGCTTGATATAGCCGGCCTCGGTCAGGGTGTAGACACACTGCTCCTCGGCGATCAGATCCTCGATGTCCACCTCACCGGTCACGGACTGGATCTCGGTGCGGCGCTCGTCGCCGAAGCGCTTCTTCATTTCCAGCAGCTCTTCCTTGACGATGGCAAGCACACGGGCATCGTCGGCCAGAATGGCCTCCCAGTTCTCGATCTTGGCCTGCAGGCTGGCAAGCTCTTCCTCGATCTTCAGGATCTCAAGGCCTGCCAGACGGCCCAGCTGCAGCTTGACGATGGCATCTGCCTGCGGGTCGTCAAAGCCGAACTGCTCCATGATGGCAGCCTTGGCCTCTGCCATGCCGCCCTTGCAGGCGCGGATGGTGGCGATCAGCTCGTCCACGATGTCGGTAGCCTTCTTCAGGCCTTCCAGAATGTGGGCGCGCTCCTTGGCCTTTTTCAGGTCGTACTGGGTGCGGCGGCGCACCACTTCGTCCTGAAATTCCACGTATTTCTGCAGCATCTGCTTCAGGGTGAGCACCTTGGGCACCTTGTGGTCGATGGCCAGCATGATAACGCCCACGGTATCCTGCAGCTGGGTGTACTGGTACAGCTGGTTCAGGATAACCTGTGCGTTGGCGTCCTTGCGGATGTCCACCACGATGCGCATACCCTTGCGGTTGGTCTCATCGTTCAGGCCGGTGATGCCCTCGATGCGCTTCTCCTTGACAAGGTCGGCCATGTTCTCGATGAGGCGGGCCTTGTTGACCATATACGGGATCTCCGTAATGATGATCTGGGTACGGCCGTTCTTGGCTTCCTCGATGGTGGCGCGGCCCCGCAGGGTGATCTTGCCCCGGCCGGTGGCGTAGGCGGCGCGGATGCCGCTGCGGCCCATGATGATGCCGGCAGTGGGGAAGTCCGGGCCCTTGATGTATTCCATCAGGCCGGGCAGGTCGATGTCCGGGTTGTCGATATAGGCGATGCAGCCGTCAATGACCTCGCTCAGGTTGTGGGGCGGGATGTTGGTGGCCATGCCGACTGCGATGCCCTGACTGCCGTTGACCAGCAGGTTGGGGAAGCGGCAGGGCAGCACGCTGGGTTCCTTCTTGGTCTCGTCAAAGTTGGGGTCCCAGTCGATGGTGTCCTTCTCGATATCGGTCAGCATCTCCACCGCCATACGGCTCATGCGGGCCTCAGTGTAACGGTAGGCAGCCGGGGGGTCGCCATCCACAGAACCAAAGTTACCCTGACCATCCACCAGCGGATAGCGCAGAGAGAAGTCCTGTGCCAGACGGACCATGGCATCGTAGACCGATGCGTCGCCGTGGGGATGGTAGGAGCCCAGCACCGCACCAACGGTGTCGGCGGATTTGCGGTAGGGATGGCTGGGGTCGTTGCCGCGCTCGTGCATGGTGTACAGAATGCGGCGGTGAACAGGCTTCAAACCGTCGCGCACATCGGGCAGGGCGCGGGACACGATGACCGACATGGAGTAGTCCAGGAATGCGGTCTCGATCTCCTTTTTCACATCGCGGATGATCTTTTTGGTTCCGCTGCCCGGTATCATCACATAATCTTCTTCCATTGTTTCCTCCAATTACACGTCCAGCTTTGCGTACTGGGCGTTGGTCTCGATAAAGCGGCGGCGCGGCTCCACCTGATCGCCCATCAGGATGGTAAAGGCTTCATCGGCCTTCTCGGCATCGTCAATGGTGATCTGCACGATCACGCGGTTATCCGGGTTCATGGTGGTCTCCCACAGCTGTTCGGGGTTCATCTCACCAAGGCCCTTATAGCGGTTCACCTTTGCGCCGGGCATTTCCTGCGAAAGCACGGCCATTTCGGCATCGTTGTAGGCGTACTTGATGGTGTTGCCCTTCTGCACCTTGAACAGAGGCGGCTGGGCCACATACACATGGCCCTGCTCAATGAGCGGGCGCATATAGCGGAAGAAGAAGGTGAGCATCAGGGTGCAGATGTGGGAGCCATCCACATCGGCATCGGCCATGATGAACACTTTATCGTAGCGCAGCTTGGAGATATCGAACTCGTCACCAATGCCGCAGCCCAGTGCCAGCACAACGGGCATCAGCTTGTCGTTGCCGTAAATTTTATCGGCGCGGGCCTTTTCCACGTTCAGCATCTTGCCCCACAGCGGCAGGATGGCCTGAATGGCAGAATCACGGCCCATTTTTGCGGAACCGCCTGCAGAATCGCCCTCGACGATGAAGATTTCGGTGCGGCTGGGGTCTTTTTCGCGGCAGTCTGCCAGCTTGCCGGGCATCCGGCTGGTCTCCAATGCGCTCTTGCGGCGCACCAGTTCGCGGGCCTTTTTGGCAGCGGCGCGGGCGCGGGCGGCCTGGGTGGCCTTTTCAAAGATGGCCTTTGCCACGCCAGGGTTCTCCTCAAAGAATTCCATCAGCTTGGAGTAGACCATGTTGGAAACAAGGGTGCGGATCTCGGTATTGCCCAGCTTTGCCTTGGTCTGGCCCTCAAACTCCGCCTCCTGCAGCTTGACCGAGATCACGCAGATCAGGCCCTCGCGCACGTCTGCACCGGACAGGTTCTCGTCCTTATCCTTCAGCAGGCCGTGGCTGCGGCCATAATCGTTGAACACGCGGGTCAGGCTGTTCTTGAAGCCCTCCTCGTGGGTGCCGCCGTCCGGGGTGTTGACGTTGTTGGCAAAGCTCAGCAGCAGCTCGTTGTAGCTGGAATTATACTGCAGTGCGATCTCCGCCATGCCCCGGTCGGTCTGGCCCTTGAGGTAGATCACATTGGGGTGCAGCACGTCCAGCTTGCGCTTCTCACCCAGATAGGTGACAAAGCTCTTGATGCCGCCCTCGTAGCACATGACCTCGGTGCGGTAGCAGGGTTCACCCTCCTTGCCGTCCTCCAGTACGGGAGTGTACATCTCACGCTCGTCGGTCAGAGTGATCTTGACACCGGCGTTCAGGAAGCTTTCTTCCCGCAGGCGCTTTTCCAGCGTGTCGAAGTCGTACACGGTGGTATCCCGGAACATCTCCGGGTCCGGCTTGAAGGTGACCCGGGTGCCGGTAACGCCGTCGGCTACGGTGCCGATGCACTTGAGCGGGCCGTCCGGGTCGCCGCGGCGGAAGGTCTGCTCGTACTCGTGGCCGTCGCGGCGCACGTTGACGGTGAGCCACTCGGAGCAGGCGTTGACCACCGAAGCGCCCACGCCGTGCAGGCCGCCGGCCACCTTGTAGCCGGAGTTCTCGCCGCCGAACTTGCCGCCGGCGTGCAGGATGGTGTAAACGACGGTGACGGCGGGCAGGCCGGTGTCGGCCTGAATGTCCACAGGGATGCCGCGGCCGTTATCCGTGACCTGAATGATGTTGTCTTTCAGGATCTTGACCTCGATGTGGTCGCAGTAGCCGGCCAGTGCTTCATCGATGGCGTTGTCCACGATCTCGTAGACCAGATGATGCAGGCCGCGCTCGCCGGTGGAACCGATATACATGCCCGGGCGCTTGCGCACCGCTTCCAGACCCTTCAGGACCTGGATCTCGCTGGCATTATACTCATGGTCGGTAGCGGTTTCGGCATTTGTGCTGGTAATGATTTCTTCTGCCATTTCCTTTCTCCCTTTTGTTCAATGTTTGCATTTTTGTTCGATCTATCGTAAAAGCAGAGCATATTCTCCGCCTGTTGGCTGGTTTACTCGATCATTTTTTCGGCTCTGCGCCGCATGGCAGCAGGCGACAGCTCCGAAAGATACACCGTGTCCACCACGGCCCCGTCTGCCAGAACATAGCTCTGGGGCAGCTCGTCCGAAAGGCTCACCACCGCGCCGTTCTTCTGGGCGTAGTTCAGAAACTCCCGGCCCCGGGGGGTGATGGTGGTGGTTTCCAGATTGAAGATGCCGATGATGTCCCGGTCATTCAGCACGTAGTCACGGCCCAGATGAATATACATACAGTATTTTCCTTATTCTGGCAGTTCATGCATAAAGCGCCGTTTATTCACCGGCAGCTGCATGTACTTTTGCATCATTTCTTCATGCTTTGCTCAGCACACCGCCGTTCATGCGGTACACTTCGCCGTCCGTTTTCAGGAACGCGGTGTCATCGCAGCTGGTCACGAAGGTCTGCTTTTCCTTCATGCGGGTGAGCAGATACTGCTTGCGGCCCTCGTCCAGCTCGCTGAGCACATCGTCCAGCAGGAGCACCGGGTGCTCTCCGGTGATTCGGGCAGCGGCAGCCGCTTCGGCCATTTTCAGGCTCAGCACCACGCTGCGCTGCTGTCCCTGACTTGCAAACACCTTTGCGGGCTGGTCGTCCAGCAGCAGCTCTACGTCCTCGCGGTGGATGCCGCACAGGCTCTGCCCGGCGCGCAGCTCGTCGTTCTGGCGCTGCTTCAAAAGTGCGGACAGCCCGCCCGGCTCAAACTGGGCGGCGTACCGCACCGCCATGCGCTCTGCCCCGTGGGAAAGCTCGGCATAGTTGGCGCAGGCCAGCGGTGTGAGCAGGGCCAGATACTCCCGCCGCCGCTTCTGGATGGCCTCGCCCTGCGCTGCAAGCTCCACGTTCAGCACTTCCAGCAGGGCGCATTTTTCTGCCCACGGGCGCTCCGTGCCGCCTGCGGAATGACGCAGAAGCGCGTTTTTCTGCTGCAATGCCCGCACATAGCGACGGTAGGTGGCAAGGTAGCCGGGGTACAGCTGGCACAGCGCCGCGTCCAGAAACCGCCGCCGTCCTTCCGGTGCACCTTTTACAAGGCTCAGGTGCCCGGGGTCGAACACCACAGCCGGAAAGCTGCCCGCAAGGCCCGCTGCCCGCTTGGGCGGAGAGCCGTTGACCGATGCATACCGGCCGGGGCGCTGTGCATCCGGCGTGCCCACCGTAATGCGCACATTTGCCGGTTCGTCCGGTTCCTGATCCTCCTGCCGGGTGCGCTGGGTGACGGCCTCCAGTACCGCGAATGTTTCCCCACGGCGCACAAGCTCGGCATCCTTGCCGCCCCGGAAGCTTTTGCCGCCGGTCAGCAGCCAGATGGCCTCCAGCAGGTTCGTTTTGCCCTGACCGTTGTTGCCGCAGATCACGGTCAGCTCCCGGCCAGGTTCCAGCTGCGCTGCCGCAATATTGCGGTAATTCGCAACTTCCAGTGAAAGCAGACGCATTACTGGCCCTGACCCACTTCCACGGTCTGGCCGTCCAGCTCGATCACATCACCGGCACGGCACTTCTTGCCGCGCATGGTGCACACCTCGCCGTTTACCTTCACGGCACCGCCCTGCACCAGTTCCTTGGCTTCGCCGCCGGTCTCGCACAGGCCTGCATATTTCAGCAGGGCATCCAGCTTGATAAATTCCGTATGGATGAGAATTTTCTGCATAATTTCGCCCTCTTAATCGTTCTTGAAGCGCACCGGCAGCACCAGATACAAAAAGTCGTTGCCCTCGGCAGGCAGCACCTTGACCGGGCTCAGAGGGCCGCTGATCTCCATGCGGACCTTCTCGGTACGGGCGTTGCGCAGCGCATCCAGCAGATAACGGTTGTTGAAGCCGATCTCCACTTCGTCGCCCTCGCAGTCGGCGTTGAACTCGTCCACCACTCGGCCAAGGTTGGTCTGGCAGCGCACCACGACTCTACCCTCTGTAAAGGAGATGCGGAGAGGATTTTTTAAACGCTCTGTAATAATCAGCGAAGCACGCTCGATGGTCTCGATGAATTCCTTGGTGTCGATGGTCACGCGGGTGCGGCTGTCGGCGGGGATCACGTTGCGGTAGTTGAGGAACTCGCCCTCGATCAGACGGCTCATGATGGTGTAGCCGCCGGCCATAAAGACCACATAGCGGCGGTTGGCGCTGATGTGTACCGGCTCCTCGTCGTCGTTGGGCAGCAGGTGAGCGACCTCGGTCATGGTCTTGCTGGGCACGATGATGCGGATATCCTTTACCGCCGTCACCGGGCGTTCCACGATGGCCAGACGGTAGCCGTCCAGTGCCACCACAGTCAGCTTGTCGGGCAGGATCTCGAACAGCTCACCGGTGTGGGCAGGCTTTTTCTCGTCCTGACTGACGGCATATAACGTACGATCGATCATATCTTTCAGCACGCCGGTCTTGATGGTCAGGGTCTCTTCCGCTCCGGTATTGGGCAGCTCCGGGAAATCGTTGGCCGGCATGGACTGGATCTCGAACTGGACTACGCCGCTCTGGATGGTGGTCTTGCCATTCTCAGCAGAGAGGATGCTGACCTGACCGGCAGGCATCCGGCTGATCATGCTGCTGAGCAGCTTTGCATTCAGCACCACCTCGCCGGCTTCCTTGACATTGGCTTCGATGGTGGTCACGATGCCCATTTCCAGATCGTAGCCGGTGAGGTTGAGCTGGAAGCCTTCGGCTTTCAGCAGGATGCCTTCCAGCACAGGGATGGCAGAACGCATGGTGACGGCTTTGGACACACCATCGATGGCTGCGCTCAGCAGAACTTTATCACATACGATGTTCAAACTGAATTCTCTCCTTTGTTTTTCGTTTCTGATGTTGTTTTGTGTTTGAAAACAGTTTCAGAAACGGTCTATCTTATTGAACTTGTTGTAGTAACCGTAGTAGGGGGTGGGGAACTTGTGGAAAACCCCGAAAAGCCTTGTCGGAATGCGGGGGTTTTGGTTTCCACGGGGTTGTGAATGTGTTGTGAATGGATCGTGGAAAGGTTGGGATAGGTCTTTCTTTCCACAGACCATGTGGAGAACGGAGGTTGAATGTTGAAAACTCTGTGGAAAGTGTGGAAAGGTTTGCGTTTTTACCACAAGATATAGGTTCTTTTTCCCCGTTTTGTTCCGTTTTCTCCCCATATTTTGGGGTTTCACCCATAAATGAGTACGACTTTTGCACGATTTCTGCGGTCAGGCCTTCACGTTCTTGATGATGTCGCTCACGGTCTCGCGCAGGTGCTGGTCGTTCTTCATGTCACGCTCCATGGTCTTGAGGGAGTAGACGATGGTGGAGTGGTCACGGCCGGAGAATTCACGGCCGATCTCTTCCATGCTCATGCCGGTGACCTCGCGCAGGATGTAGATGGCCACACGGCGGGCAGAGGCAACGTTGGCGTTGCGCTTGGTGCCGCGGATGTCGGCAGGGGAGACGTTGAAGGTGCGGGACACCTCGCCGATGATCTTCTCGATGGTCACGGGCACCGGCTGGGTCTCGTTGAGGATGTCCTTGATGGCATTCTGGGCCACACTGATGACCGGCTGGATGCCCTCCAGCATGTAGTAGGCGTTCAGTTTTTTTACAGCGCCTTCCAGCTGGCGGATGTTGTTCTTCAGGTGGTTGGCAATGAACTCGGCCACATCCTCGGGCAGGTCCAGATGCAAAAGCTCTGCCTTGCGCTTGACGATGGCCACGCGGGTTTCAAAATCCGGCGGCTGCACATCGGCGGTCAGGCCCCACTCAAAGCGGGTGCGCAGACGCTCTTCCAGACTTTTGATCTCCTTGGCCGGGCGGTCGGAGGCAATGACGATCTGCTTGTGGGCATCGTGCAGGGAGTTGAAGGTGTGGAAGAACTCCTCCTGCGTGGACTCCTTGCCGGCGATGAACTGGATATCGTCCACCAGCAGCAGGTCTGCCACGCGGTACTTCATGCGGAAGTCCTCGGTGCTGCCGGCGCGGATGGCGGCGATCAGCTCATTGGTGAACTGCTCGCAGGTAACGTACATGATGACGAAATCGGGGTGGGTGCGCTTGATCTCGGTCTGGATGGCCGTGAGCAGATGGGTCTTGCCAAGGCCGGAGCCGCCGTAGATGAACAGCGGGTTGTATGCGCCGGAGGGATTGGCCGCAACCGCCTGTGCAGCAGCAAACGCAAACTGGTTGGAAGGGCCTTTGATGAAGTTTTCAAATGTGAACTCGTAGTTGCCCTGCGGGGAGGCGGGGTTCGCCTCGTACTGCTGGGCCAGCACCACCTCGTGCGGCGGCGTGCTGGGCACCACCAGCGTGATGTCCACGTCGAAGCCCAGCACGGTCTTGAAGGCTTCCTTGAGCAGGCCAAGGTAGCGGTCCGTCACGATCTTGCAGATGAAGTCGTTGCGCACCGAAAGGGTGATGTGGCTGGAATCCTCAAAGCTGATCGGCTCCAGTCCGTCGATATAGAGATTATAGGTCGGCTCGGCCATCTGCGTTTTGCAGTACGCCTGGGCGGCCTCTAAAACGTCCTTAAAAGAATCCATAAAACATCCACTCCGTTAAAGTTTTCAACAATGCTGCTGATACTAGGTTAGTATACCACAAAAAACGCTGTGCGTCCATATTTCTATAATGTAATTTATAATACATAAGAAAAGCCCCTGCACGGCCGTTGTGGCATGGGCAAAACAGGGCCACAATATCTTGTGGCAAAAGAGTTTTCCACGGCAGAATGGTGAAAAAGTTGAAAATCTTTTCACAAAAAAGTTTGAAGGAAAGCGAAAAAAATGCTTGACAGAACGCCATACTATGCGATATACTGTTGAATTGCAAGCCTGTCCCCAATCTGGGACCACATCAGACCCCATACCGGGGATAAGTTTTTACGGAGGATACAACCATGAAGAGAACTTTTCAGCCCAAGAAGCGTCAGCGCAAGGAAGTTCATGGCTTTCTGACCCGCATGAGCACCAAGAACGGCCGTAAGGTCATCAATGCTCGCCGTGCAAAGGGCCGCAAGAGCCTGACTGTCTGATCCGGCCTTTTATGACGGGATCCGGCGCAGAAATGAATATGCGCACAAAAGACCGCTGATATTGGATTAGCGGTCTTATTTTTTTTGAAAATTGAAAGAATTTTCGTAAAAATGCCCGCATGGGCTTTCAAAGTCGAAAAATTTTTGATATACTGGCTGAAGAATGCACCCTTCGGGGCGTGTTCTCAGCCACAGAAAGGAGGCGCGGAACCATGCGCTATCGTCCCATCCGCCGCAACAGCGAGTTTGGCAGAGTGTATGCCCGCGGCAAATCCTATGTGAACCCCGGTCTTGTGATGTATGTGCTCAAGACCCGCAGCAAAAAGACTCGCGTGGGTCTGACCGCCACCAAAAAGATCGGCCACGCCGTGCAGCGCAACCGCGCCCGCCGCGTGATGAAGGCGGCCATCGACGAGCATCTGGACTACAACATCGGCGGCTATGATCTGATCTTTGTAGCCCGCGGTATGACCCCGCGGCTGAAGAGCTGGCAGCTGAGCAGCGTTGTGGCAAAGCTGTTTGCACAGGCCGGTCTGCCGGATAAGGCCAAACGGCCGGATGCGCCGCCCCCTGCCACCGTGCCCCCGGCACGCAAGGCACAGGCGGAAAAGCCGGACGCATGAACCGCCTGCAGTACATCTGCCGCCGCGCGCTGTGCGTGCCCATCCGGGCCTACCAGTACACTCTCAGCCCATGGATCGGCCGCAGCTGCCGTTTTACGCCCAGCTGCAGCAACTACACCATGCAGGCCATCATGACCCATGGGTGCGTAAAGGGCATCCTGCTGGGGGCATGGCGCATCGCCCGGTGCAATCCCTTCGGCAAATGGGGCTTTGACCCGGTGCCGGAACAGGGAAGATGGCAGAACCCTGCCCGCCGGCTGCAGCCCGCAAAGCTGTTTTCCACACGGCACAAGCAAAAGGTGGAAAAGTAAATATGCTTCTTGTGACGCGGTGCACTGTGGGCAGCGTGTCCTACGATAAAAATAACAAGTCCCGTGCCACAGACGGGGCAGAATGGACAAAGGTATGAACTTCTTTTACATCCTGAGCGGTCCTCTCGGCTATGTCATGGAGTGGATCTACAAGCTGCTCCCGAGCTACGGCTGGGACATCATCATCTTCACGCTGCTCATCAACATCGTCAAGATCCCTCTGCAGCTGAGCCAGCAGAAGAGCATGGCTAAAATGTCGGCCTTCCAGCCCATGATGATGGAGATCCAGACCAAGTACAAGGACAAGCCCGAAAAGCAGCAGGAAGAAATGCTCAAGCTGCAGCAGGACTACGGCTATAACCCCACCGCAGGCTGCGTGCCCATGCTGTTGAACTTCCTTGTCATGTTCGGCGTTATCGGTGTCGTGTACAATCCGCTGGAGCGCATCTTCCACATCAGCGCTGCGGCTCTGACCGCCGCCGGTGAGGCCCTGACCGCCTCCGGCGTCGCCTTTACCGCCATCACCCGCGATACCAACATCATCGCACAGGTGGTTGCTGGCAACGGCGGTGTGCTGGGCTGCTTCAGCGCCGAGCAGATCGCTACCATTACCGAGTTCAGCCAGCACATGAACTTCCTCGGCATCGACCTGACCCGCATCCCCAAGCTGGGCCTTTCTCTGGACATCGTGCTGCCGCTGCTGTCGGTCATCACCATGCTCCTGTCCACCCATATCAGCATGAAGGCCAGCGGCCAGCAGATGCAGGGCAGCATGAAGGTGACCATGTATATGATGCCGCTGATGTACCTGTTCTTCTGCTTCACCTATCCTCTGGCATTCTCTCTGTACTACGTCATTTCCAACATCGTGATGACCGTGCAGACTCAGGTCATGCGCAAGGTGTACGACCCCGATAAGATGCGCAAGGAAATCGAAGCGCAGATCGCAGAAAAGAAAAAGCAGGAAAAACGCGGTGTGAAGAACACTACCGTCAAGGTCACCGATCCCAAGACCGGCAAGACCACGGAAAAGAACATTTCTGCCAGCGAGATGAACAAGCGCCGTCTGGAGTATGCCCGCCAGCTGGACGAGGAGCGCTACAAGGACGAGCGTACCGTGCCGCTGAGCGAGCTGAACAAGCAGGATAAAGAATAAGAGGAGGATGAACGGTTATGATCCGTAAGCAGGAAGCGACCGGCAAAACGGTCGATGAAGCCCGCGCAAAAGCCTGCGCTCTGCTGGGCGTGCAGGCCGATGATCTGAATGTCAGCTGCGAAGTGCTGGAAATGCCCCAGAAGACTGGTTTTCTGGGCCTGAAGCTCACCCCCGCTAAGGTGTGCGTGAGCGTGGAGGAGCCGGATGCTCCGGCTGCAGCACCCGCTGAGCCTGTTGTTGAGAAAAAGACTCCCGTGCAGGAGGCTGTCAAGGCCGCTCCCGTGGCAGAGGAGCCTGCTGCTGCGGCAGCACAGCCGGAAGCAAAGGCCGAAGAGCCTGCTGCCCCCGCTGCAGAAGCTGCTGCAGAGCAGCCCGCTGCCGAGGAAGAGGAGCCGGAAGTCCCCATCGTGATCGAAGAGAACGCTAAGATCAAGGCTGCTGTGGACTACCTGCGTGAGGTCATTGCCCTGATGGGCGTGGAGAATGTCACCTTCAGCGCTGTGCAGAAGGGCGAAGCTACCATCATCCGTCTGGACGGTGAAAAGCTGGGTGGCCTCATCGGCCGCCGCGGCGAGACCATGGAGAGCCTTTCCTATCTGGCAAGCCTTGTGGCAAACCGTCTGGAGGGCGATTACATCAAGCTGGGTCTGGATGTGGCCGGCTACCGCGATAAGCGCGAGAGCGACCTGACCGCACTGGCACAGCGCATTGGTGCCAAGGTGCGCAAGACCGGCCGCAGCTTTGCCATGGAACCCATGAACCCCTACGAGCGCCGCATCATCCACTCTGCCATCAGCAAGATGGAGGGCGTGCGCAGCGAGAGCAAGGGCGAAGGCCGTGACCGCCGTGTGGTCATCTACTCCACCGCACCCGATGCACAGACCGAGAACACCTATGGCGAGCGCCGTCCCCGCGGCGGACGCGGCAATGGCCGTCGTCCCGGCGGCAGCCGCAATGGCGGCTATCGCGGCGGGAACCGTTCTGAGCATGGCGACCACAATGGAAACCGCGGCGGTTACCGTGGCAGCCGCAATGGTGCACCCCGCGGCCCGCGGCCTTCCGGCGTGCCGGAGCGCACCTATGCACCCCGTGATGCCGAGAATGCAGCACCGGTAGCACCCAAGCGCACCGAGCGCGTGGACGATTTTGCCGATTTCAGCTTTGGCAAGATCGAGCTGTAATACGGAATTACTTTTGAAATCAGGGTCTCCGGAAAATCTGCGGATTTTCCGGAGACCTTTTTTCACGCAAAAAGGATTTTACCAAAATCTAACGCCAAGCTGGTTTCGGGTCGGGCAGCTGTTGCGGTATACTGAGCATAAAAAAGTCATTCTTCTCAAAATTTGGAGAAACTGCCTGTTTTTTGCCGAAATCTTTCTCTTAAATGGCAATTGTAAAACAATTGGTCAAGGATTTATACTGTAGTCAAGAGCGTTCTGTTCGTGAAGAACAGACAGAATGATGAAAAGAGAGGTATTCAACTATGGCTCAGAACAAGATCTCCCGCCGCAGCTTCCTGCGTGGTGCAGGGGCATCCGCGACCATCGCAGCCGCCAGCTGCATGGCACCCTCTGCAGCCGCCTGTGACATCAAGTCCCTGTGGAGCATGGATCTGCAGATCCTTGCCACCAGCGATACCCACGGCAAATTCGACCCATGGGACTACGCTGCCAACAAGGCAGATGCTTCCGGCAGTGTGGCCCAGCAGGCGACTGCCATCAAGCAGTGCCGTACCCGGAACACGCTGGTGGTGGATGCAGGTGATACCATTCAGGCCAACTCCGCAGAGCTGTTCCTGAACGACGACCTGCATCCCATGGTCGCTGCCATGAATGCCATCGGCTATGATATCTGGACCACCGGCAACCATGAGTACAACTACGGCATGGATGTGCTGAAAAAGGTCATGGGACAGCAGAAGGCCAAGGTGCTCACCGGCAACGTTTACGCACCGGACGGCACCCCGCTGGCCGACGGCTACACCATCATCAAAAAGGGCACCGTCAAGATCGGTGTCATTGGCATGGTCACCCCCAACATCATCCGCTGGGATGCCAAGAATCTGGAGGGCTGGAAGGTCACCAACCCTGTGGACGAGAGCCGCAAGATCATTGATAAGATCAAGGATCAGGTGGATGTTCTGATCGGCGTCATGCACATGGATACCGAGAACGAGTACGGTGTGTACGGCTCCGGCGTTACCGATCTGGCAAATGCCTGCCCGGAGTTTGATGTGATCGTGGGCGGCCACGGCCACAGGAGCATCCCCAACATGATGATCAACAACGTGCTGGTTGTGGAGAACAAGAACGCCGGTGCCACCCTGTCCGAGATCCACGTCTATCTGGAGCGCCAGCTGGACGGTAAGTGGAAGGTCGTGAACCGCACCTCTGAAAACCTGCAGATCAAGGAGTACGAGCCCGATCCGGAGCTGACCGCTTTGCTGGCCTCCTACGACACCCGCGCCAAGGAAGACGCTGTTACCCCCATTGGCGAGCTGAAGGGCGGCGATCTGGCCCCCGAAAACGAGATCGACTGCCTGCCGCAGGCCATGGTGCAGGATACCGCGCTGCTGGACTTCATCAACGAAGTGCAGATGTACTACACCGGTGCGCAGGTCTCTGCTACCGCCCTGACCTCCATGACCTCCCAGATGCGCGCGGGCACCATCCGCAAGTGCGATATGGCCAGCATCTACACCTACCAGAACACCCTGTACAAGCTGCAGATGACCGGCGAGCAGCTGCGCCGCTTCATGGAGTGGTCTGCTGCCTTCTTCAAGACATGGAAGCCGGATGAAGTGACCATTGCCTTTGACCCCTCGGTGCGCTACTACCTGTACGATGCTTTTGAGGGCGTCAGCTACGAGCTGGACGTTTCCAAGGAGCCGGGCCACCGCATCAAGAACCTCAAGTGGCCGAACGGCAAGGCCGTGAAGGATACCGACACCTTTGTGGTGGCAGTGAACAACTACCGCGCCACCACCCAGTTGCTGACGGCTGCGGACATCTTCCTGCCGGGCGAAGAGCTGCCCAAGCTGCTGGAGATCGATGTGCGCGGCGACGTGGGCGGCATCCGCGAGCTGCTGGGCGAGTACATCCGCACCGTGAAGGGCGGCACCATTGAGCCGCACGTGAACAACAACTGGAAGATCGTGGGCAACAACTGGAAGGCTGCCGATCACCAGAAGGCTGTGCAGCTGCTGCGCGAGGGCAAGCTGGCTCTGAATGAGAATGCCGATGCACGCACGCTGCCCGGCAAGGCCATCACCACGGCGGATATCGCCAAGTTCTAAAAAACAGTTTCCTGTAAAAAGGGGCTTTCCGTGTTGGGACGGAAAGCCCCTTTTTTGTGTGAGAAACGGGCGGATTTTCAACCGTTTCCCGGGAATTGGTTGAAAAAACAGTACCATTCCGCAGCATTTCGTGGTACAATGAAACTGTATTGGTCTCGCTGCTGTGGGCAGATGGGAGCAAGCGGCCAGACCGGGCGCGGAAAGGAAGCCAGAAAAAACCATGCAGGAAACGACCATTGCAGCCATTGCAACAGCGCCGGGCGCAGGCGGCATTGCCGTCGTGCGGCTCTCCGGTGCGGAGAGCTATCCCATAGCAGCCCGGGTGTTCCGCCCGGCCAACGCCGCAAAAAAGGTGGAGGATGCCAAAGGCTACACCGCCATGTACGGCACATTCCGGGAAGGGGACGAAGCATTTGATGAGGGGGTGGCCCTGTTTTTCCGCGCGCCCCACAGCTATACCGGCGAGGACGTGGTGGAGCTTTCCTGCCATGGCGGCAGCGCCGTGGCCCGCCGTCTGGTGGAAGCCTGTCTTGCTGCCGGTGCTCAGCCTGCCGCGCCCGGCGAGTACACCCGCCGCGCGTTCCTGAACGGCAAGCTGGGTCTGACGCAGGCCGAAGCGGTGATGGATCTGATCTCGGCGGATGGCCGTCAGGGTGCCGCGCTGGCCAATGCCGCGCTGGGCGGTGCGCTGGCAAAGAAGATCAGTGCCCAGAAGGAAGCGCTTACCGCCATTCAGGCTCACCTTGCCGCATGGGTGGATTTTCCCGAAGAGGATGTGCCGGAGCTGGACGGTGACCATCTGCACCGCGTACTGAGTGGGGTAAAGGCAGAGCTGGACGAGTTGATCCATAATTATCAGGCGGATACCGTCCTGCGCGAAGGTGTGGACTGCGCCATTGTGGGCAGACCAAATGCGGGCAAATCCACACTGCTCAACCTGCTGGCCGGGTTCGACAGGGCCATCGTCACGCCGGTGGCTGGCACCACCCGTGACGTGGTGGAGCAGGCGGTACAGCTGGGGGATATCCAGCTGAATCTGTTCGATACCGCCGGTCTGCGCGAGACCGAAGATGCCATTGAAGCCGAGGGCATCCGCCGCAGCTGGAAGAAGCTGGAGGAAGCGGGCCTGATTTTGGCTGTGTTCGATGGCTCCGAGCCGCCCACGCGGGAAGATCTGGAGCTTGCACAGCGTTGTGAGGGCCGTCCGGCCATTGCGCTTATCAACAAAGAGGATAAACCAACGCAATTTGACGCAGAGTTGATAGCACCCTGCTTTGCCATGGTGCTGCCGGTGTGCTGTCAGGAGGAGGAGAGCCGCAAGGTGATCTCCGCTGCGGTGGCCCGCCTGCTGGGTACCAGCCAGATCGACCCCCATGCCGCCAGTCTGTCCGGCCAGCGTCAGCTTTCCGCCGCACTGCGTGCGCGGGACGCTGTGGCCGGTGCACTGGATGCTGCCGCAGGCGGCTTTGGGCTGGATGCCGTTTCCGTCTGTGTGGACGACGCACTGGCCGCCCTGTGCGACCTGACCGGTGAGAACGCCTCGGAAGCTGTGATCGAACAGGTGTTTGAACGTTTCTGCGTGGGAAAGTGACGAAGAGCTTCCTGCGCAGAGCGTGGTCGCGTGTTTAAAGTTTGATGCCTTTTGCAAAATGCATCGCCGCCGGGGATGTTCTCTTTTGCGTGCCAAAAGAGAACCAGAAAAGCACCCGCTACTTTCGAGGCGCGGGAGGCACGAATTAAGGGCTACTCGCCCTTAATAATCCCAAAGGAGATGGGCTCCATACAAAAAATCCAAGTCGCTCCGCTAGAGGGTTTTTTGTGTTACGCCGATTTGTAGTCGCTTGCGCGACGAGCCATACGGACAAGTTTATGCGTTATCTGCTGCGCGACAGCTGCAGGCTGACAGCAGCAATATGCCGTTTCCTGTTACGACCCTTTCCCGTGAAAAAGTAAATCCGAAAAGTCCGCGGTTGCGCAGCAATGAAAGCCCCAGTGGGGCTTTCAAGCGGCAGAACGGTCTTGCGTTAGCAAGATGGAGGGGCCTCGCCCCGACAAGTTCCGCAGATTTTCCAGATTTGCGAAATTAAAAATAATTTTTCCGCTGAATATGCCCAGAGTGAAACGGAGGGCATTTTAAATCATTTGTTAGAGGAAACCCGAAAGTATATGAACCACTTAGGAGATTATGACGTTATCGTCATCGGTGCCGGTCATGCCGGCATCGAGGCAGCTCACGCCGCCGCAACGCTGGGCGCGAGAACGGCCGTGTTTACCATGAGTCTGGATGCCATTGGCAACATGCCCTGCAACCCCAGCATTGGCGGCACGGCAAAAGGCACGCTGGTACGTGAATTGGATGCGCTTGGCGGCGTGATGGGCCTTGCTGCAGATGCCACCTATCTGCAGAGCCGGATGCTCAACAAGGGCAAAGGCCCGGCGGTGCACGCCCTACGTGTGCAGACCGACCGCAAGCGCTACCATGAATATATGAAGCATGCATTGGAACTCACGCCCGGCCTTGCCATCCATCAGGCTGAGGTTGTGAGCATCGAGACCGAGAACGGCCGTGTGAAGGGCGTTGTGACCCAGCTGAACGGGGAATACAGCGCCAAATGCGTGGTCATTGCCACCGGCACGAATCTAGGCGGCAAAATTTTTGTGGGCGATGCGTGGTACGCCTCCGGCCCGGACGGGATGCACGCCGCTAACGCCCTGACCGACAGCCTGAAGGCTGCCGGGCTGCCGCTGCGCCGGTTCAAGACCGGCACCCCTGCCCGGGTGCACCGCCGCAGCATCGATTTCAGCCAGCTGGAATGCCAGCCCGGCGACCCGGACAGCGAGCTGCAGCCCTTCAGCTTCCTGACCGACGCCCCCATGCACAACAAGGTGGAGTGCTGGATCGCCTATACCAACCCCGAGACCCACAGGATCATTCTGGACAACATCCAGCGCAGCCCACTCTACGGCGGCATGATCGAGGGCGTTGGCCCGCGCTACTGCCCCTCCATCGAGGACAAGGTGGTGCGCTTTGCAGGCAAGGACCGCCACCCCATTTTTGTGGAGCCCTGCGGGGAGAACACCGAGGAGATGTATCTGCAGGGAGCCTCCAGCAGCCTGCCGGAGGATGTGCAGAATGCCTTCTACCGCAGCATCAAAGGGTTTGAGAACATCGAGATCATGCGTCCGGCCTACGCCATCGAGTACGACTGCGTGGACCCCACCAGTCTGGAAGCCACGCTGGAAAGCAAGGTAGTGCGGGGCCTGTACGGTGCGGGTCAGTTCAACGGCACCTCCGGCTACGAGGAAGCCGCCGCCCAGGGCCTGCTGGCCGGACTGAACGCTGCCCGCAATGCGCTGGGCAAAGAGCAGCTGATCCTGCCGCGCCACACCAGCTATCTGGGCACGCTGGTGGACGATCTGGTCACAAAGGGTGTCATGGACCCCTACCGTATGATGACCAGCCGCAGCGAGTACCGCCTGACCCTGCGTCAGGACAACGCTGACCAGCGGCTGACCCCCATCGGCAGGGAATACGGCCTTGTGCAGGATGACCGCTGGGCCAAGTACCAGCACACCCAGAGCATTCTGGAAGCGGAGCGCCGCCGCCTGCACGAGACGCATCTGCGCACCGCCGACCTGCGCACCGCCATGGAAGCGGCCGGTCTTGCCCCTGCTGCCGAGGGCGGCATTGCGGAAGAGCTGCTGCGCCGCCCGGAGATCAGCTATCCGCTGCTGGCCGGTGTCATCGGCTGGGGCGAGGAGATCACCCCCATGCTGGCCGAACGGCTGGAGACCGAGATCAAGTATGCGGGCTACATTGCCCGGCAGGACCGGATGATCCGGGACGTGGCCCGGCATGAAAAGACCCTGATCCCGGATGATTTTGAATATTCCGACCTGACCGGCCTGACACTGGAAGCCCGCGAAAAGCTGGCCCGCATCCGGCCGAAGAACCTCGGTCAGGCGGGGCGCATCCCGGGCGTATCGCCCTCCGATGTGGCGCAGCTGAGCATTGCACTGGCAGCGAGAAAGTAAGTCTGCTTCCCGCACAGAGAGTATTCGTGTGGGGCGGGCTTCATGCCTTTTGCAAAATGCATCGCCGCCGGGGATGTTCTCTTTTGGTTGCAAAAGAGAACCAGAAAGGACGGCGGTGCCCGCAGGGCATGAAAGCCCCAGTGGGGCTTTTAAGCCGCAGACCGGTTTGAGGGAGTCAGCGGCAGTAGATGCCGTTTACCATTACGACCTTCCGTGTGAAAAAGCAAATCAGGAAAATCCGCAGATTTTCCTGATTTGCAAATATAAAAATAATTTTTCCGATGAATTTGCCCAGAGCAACGCGGAGGGCATTTGAAATCGTTAAACATAGAAAGAAGCTGCAACCAATGGAAGAACTGAAGCTTTACGAGGGCCGTCCTGCCGACTGCACCGGGCGGCTGGAAAAAGAGATCCGTACCTATGACCTGCTGGACAAGCTGGGCATCCAATTCTGGCGCACCGACCACGGCTGGATGAAGGCCGACACCATGGAGGACTGCCATGTGATCGATGCCTGCCTGAATGCCACCGTGTGCAAGAACCTGTTCCTGTGCAACCGGCAGAAGACGAACTTCTATCTGCTCATGATGCCCGGGGACAAGCCCTTCAAAACCAAAGAGCTTTCCCATCAGCTGGGCATTGCCCGCCTGAGCTTTGCCTCGCCCGAGGATATGGAGCAGTATCTGGATTGCACGCCCGGCTCCTCCTCCATTATGGGCCTTGCCAATGATGCTGAAAATAAGGTGCAGCTGCTGATGGATGAGGACATAAAGGCAGGGGAGTACCTCGGCTGCCACCCCTGCATCAACACCTCCTCGCTCAAGCTGCGAACGGCAGATGTGCTGGAAACTTTCCTGCCTGCCGTGCACCACGAGCCGATCTTTGTTCACTTGACCGGCGAATAACAGAAAGGAAAACCTGCGTATGATCGATAAACCGCGCCTTGAAGCAAAATGTTCCACATGGAACATCACTCTCACCGGCACCCAGCTGGACCAGCTGGATGCCTTTGCCGAAATTCTGGTGGACTACAACCAGAAGGTCAACCTGACCGCTATCACCGACCCCGAGGGGATCGAGGATAAGCACTTCCTCGACAGCCTGCTGTTTGCCAGCCAGCCGGAAGTGGCGGGCCGCATGGTGGATGTGGGCGCAGGCGCAGGCTTCCCGGGCATCGTGACCAAAATCTACAAGCCGGAACTGGAGTTGACCCTGATGGAGCCCACCGGCAAGCGGGTGGAGTTTTTGAAGTACGCCTGTGCCCAGCTGGGTTTGACCGGCGTGGAGTTTGCAAAGGAGCGCGCCGAGGAAGCCGCCCGCAAGGCGTGGCGTGAACAGTTTGATCTGGCCTCGGCCCGTGCAGTGGCTGCGCTGCCCATGCTGGCCGAATACTGTCTGCCGCTGGTAAAGGTGGGCGGCAATTTCCTCGCCATGAAAGGCTCTTCCGGTGAGGAAGAACTGGCCGCAGCGCGCGGTGCCATCAAAAAGCTGGGCGGCGAGTACAAAGAAACCCGCACTCTGCACCTTCCGGGCGGCGACACCCGTACACTGATCCTGTGCAAAAAGATTTCGCAGACTCCGACAGCCTACCCCAGAAACGGCGGAAAAATTGCGAAAAGCCCGTTGAAATAACGAAATATCGATAGAATTTTGTAAAACCCTGCCGAACGAAACTTCTGGCAGGGTTTTTATTTGTGTGATACACTGTGCCTGAAGCCTGAGTTTTCCACGCTTTCCCGGGAAAATGTGAAAAACAAAACCCATCCACCACGCGAAAGGAGCCGTGTATCCATGTTTGAACGCAAAAAGCAGGCGGGCAAGATTTATTTCCTGCCCATCGATCAGATCAGGCCGTCACCGTTTCAGGCACGGCGGGAGTTCAGCGAGCAGGAGCTGGCTGCGCTGGCCCAGAGCATCCGTGAAAATGGTCTGCTGCAGCCCATCTCGGTGCGAAAAGTGTCGGATGGCGGCTACGAGCTGGTAGCCGGGGAGCGGCGGCTCCGTGCCTGCCGCCTTGCTAAAATGAACACCATCCCTGCCATCCTCTGTGATTACGACGATGAGCGCACCGCCGCGCTGGGCCTGCTGGAAAACATCCAGCGGGCCGACCTGAACCCCTTTGAGCAGGCGCAGGGCTTAAAGGATGTGATGGTGCTGTGGGACTGCACCCAGGCCGAAGCCGCCAAGCGACTGGGCATGGCGCAGCCCACCCTTGCCAACAAGCTGCGGCTTTTGCAGCTGAACGCCGACCAGCGGCAGTTCGTGCTGGACAACAGCCTCACCGAGCGCCATGCCCGGGCGGTGCTGCGTCTGCCGGAGAACCGCCGCAGCGAAGCCTTGATCAACATTGCCAAGCGCCGCATGAACGCCCGCCAGACTGACCTTTACATTGAACAGCTGCTCAACACCCCTGCAAAAGGCAGGCATCGCATCTCGATGGTCAAGGATGTGCGTATTTTTGTGAACACCATCGACCATGCCATCCGTCTGATGACCGATAATGGTGTGCCCGCCACTGCCCACCGGGAGGAGAAGGACGGGTATATCGAATATACGGTGCGCATCCCAACCACCGCCGCCGAACGGTAAAATTGTTCCATGTGGAACAGGGGACGAACTCCCTCAGTCAAAACCTGACGGTTTTTCCAGCTCCCTCGGAGAGGGAGCCTCTGGCGTGCCGGAAACTTTGCAATTTATCCGGCAGCTTTCCCGCGATGCCAAGGGCCCCATCCCAGAGAGGGCTGTCTGCGCAGCAGACGGGGGAGTTTTCTCCCCAAAGTGTCCGCTTTTCCATTTTCCCACCTCTAAAAGTTAAAAATCCAGCGGAAAAACGCTTCAGATGGTTCAAAAACTGATTTGGATGTGCTATACTAGGTGTTAAGGTGCCTGTATGGACGGGAAACCGGCGGGCATGACTGCGAATGTTCCACATGGAACAATTAAATTTTCCCGGAAGGAAGAATTGTGCGTGGCAAAAATTGTAGCAATTGCGAACCAGAAGGGCGGCGTTGGCAAAACCACCACCGCCGTCAACCTGTCGTCCTGCGTTGCGGCGCTGGGCAAGCGGGTGCTCATCGTAGACCTTGATCCGCAGGGCAATACCACCACCGGCTACGGCATCCCGAAGCGCAGCGTGGAAAAGGGAACCTACGAGATCCTGATCGGTGAAGCACGAGCATCCGAGGCCATCCGTAAGACCGAGTACCGCACCGATGTCATCGGCTCCAACACCCGTCTGGCCGGTGCCAGTCTGGAAATGATCGACCTGCCCGCTCGTGAGAGCCGCCTGCGCAAGGCGCTGGCCGAGGTGCAGAAGGACTATGACTTCATCTTTATCGATTGTCCGCCCAGTCTGGACCTGCTCACCCTGAACGGCCTGAGTGCCTGCGACAGCGTTCTCATTCCGGTGCAGTGCGAGTATTACGCGCTGGAGGGTCTTTCGGAGCTGATCAGCACCTTAAAAACCATTCGCAAAAAGTACAATCCGTATCTGGATATCGAGGGCGTGGTGTTCACCATGTTCTCGCTGCGGTATAACCTGACCGTGCAGGTGGTGGAGCAGGTGCAGAAGTATTTCGGCTCCAAGGTGTACAAGACCACCATCCCGCGCTCCATTCGCATTTCGGAGGCACCCAGCTACGGCCAGCCCATCAATTTCTATGAACCCAAGGGCAAGGGCAGCGAAGCGTACATGGATCTGGCAATCGAATTTGTCAAGAACAACCGCCCGCACGAGCCCAAAAAGGCCCGCCGCAAAAGTGCACCCGTCGCAGAGCAGACGAAAAATGCTCTGGAAGATTAAACCTCAGGGGGAACATGAATGGCAAGAGGAAAAGGAGGACTTGGCCGCGGGCTGGACAGTCTGTTTGAAGATGCCGCCCCGGTTTTTGAGTCCGGCGCAAAGGTAGATACCTTGCCCCTGCGTGAGATCGAACCGGACCCGGAACAGCCGCGCAAGACCTTTGACGAACAGGCGCTGGGCGAGCTGGCGGCCAGCATTGCAGAGCATGGTCTGCTGCAGCCCATCGCGGTGCGTCCGCGTCCGCGCGGCGGCTACAGCATCGTGGCGGGTGAGCGCCGCTGGCGTGCCTGCCGCATGGCAGGGCTGAACGATGTGCCGGTGGTCATTAAGGAAGTCAGCGACGAGCAGGCCATGGAGCTGGCTCTGGTGGAAAATCTGCAGCGCGAGGATCTGGATCCGGTGGAAGAAGCAACCGGCATCCGGGAGCTGATGACCCGCTGCGGCCTGACGCAGGAGCAGGCGGCACAGAAGCTGGGCAAGAGCCGCAGCGCACTGGCCAACAGCCTGCGCCTGCTGAACCTGCCGGAAAACGTGCTGGAACTGCTGAAAAGCGGCTTTATCAATATCGGCCACGCAAAGGTGATCCTGAGCCTGCCCACACCGGAGTTGCAGGAGCAGGCGGCGCAGATCATTGCGGACAACCAGTTGAACGTGCGTCAGGCCGAGGCACTGTGCAAAAAGCTGGCAAAGCCCGCAAAGGAGCCAAGAGAGCCCCAGCCGCGGGGCACCCTGCCGGTGGAGGTGGAAGAAAGCCTCAAGCAGGTGCTGGGCAGCGAGGTGAACGTGGCCTACCACGACGGCAAGGGCAGGCTGACCGTGCATTTCTATTCAGACGAGCAGCTGCGGGCCTTTGCCAACCTGCTGGGACAGTACCAGAACGAAGAATAAAGCGATCCAAGGCGGGCGACCGTCTTTGAACGGCACAGGGGAGGGGATCTTCTGTGCGAACCGAAATAGAGCAAGGAGAGTCAATCATGCTTGATATCAAATTTGTCCGTGAAAACCCGGACGCTGTCAAGGAAAACATCAAGAAGAAGTTTCAGGATGCAAAGCTCCCGCTGGTGGACGAGGTCATCGAGAAGGATGCCAAGTACCGCGCATGCCTGAAGGAAGTGGAAGCCCTCAAGGCTGCCCGCAACAAGCTGAGCAAGGCCAACGGCCCCCTGTTCGGCCAGCTGAAGAAGTGCACCGATGAGGCACAGAAGGCTGAGCTGCAGGCTCAGATCGATGCCAACAATGCCGCCGTCAAGGCCGATGCCGACAAGATGGCTGAGCTGGAAAAGGAAGAAGAGACCCTGTCCGCACGCATTCAGGAGATCATGTACACCATTCCGCAGATGATCGATCCCAGCGTGCCCATCGGCCCGGACGATACCTATAACGTGGAAGCACAGCGCTTTGGTGAGCCTGTGGTGCCCGATTTCCCCATTCCGTACCACACTGAGATCATGGAGAGCTTCGACGGCATCGATATGGATGCTGCAGGCCGCGTGGCCGGCAACGGTTTCTACTATCTGCTGGGCAACATCGCCCGCCTGCACGAGGCTGTGCTGGCCTATGCCCGCGACTTTATGATCAACAAGGGCTTCACCTATGTGATCCCTCCCTTCATGATGCACGGCAACGTGGTGCAGGGTGTCATGTCCTTCCCGGAAATGGATGCTATGATGTACAAGATCGAGGGTGAGGATCTGTACCTGATCGGTACCAGCGAGCACACCATGATCGGCCGCTTCATCGACCAGACTCTGGACGAGGCCACTCTGCCTCTGACCCTGACCTCCTACAGCCCCTGCTTCCGCAAGGAAAAGGGCGCTCACGGCATCGAGGAGCGCGGCATTTACCGCATCCATCAGTTCGAGAAGCAGGAAATGATCGTGGTCTGCCGTCCCGACGAGAGCGCTGACTGGTACGAGAAGCTGTGGAAGAACTCTGTGGAGCTGTTCCGCAGCATGGAGATCCCGGTGCGTCAGCTGAACTGCTGCTCCGGCGACCTGGCCGATCTGAAGGTGAAGAGCTGCGATATCGAAGCATGGAGCCCCCGCCAGCAGAAGTACTTCGAGGTCTGCTCCTGCTCCAATCTGGGCGATGCACAGGCACGCCGCCTGCACATCCGCGTGAAGGGCAAGGACGGCAAGACCTATCTGGCCCACACCCTGAACAACACCTGCGTGGCACCTCCGCGTATGCTGATCGCCTTCCTGGAGAACCATCTGCAGGCCGACGGCACCGTGACCATCCCCGAAGTGCTGCAGCCGTATATGGGCGGCCTGAAGGTCATGGTCCCCACCCACAAGAAGGGCTGAAGAATTGACCGGCTTTTCCACAAGGCTCGGATAAATGGTTGAAAAATCCCGCTTTCTATTCAATGGAAAGCGGGATTTTTGCGTATCTTCGTTTGTATTTTGGACGACACGAAAAAATATGATTTTTTTAAAAATATGTGTTGACAAAAGGGGTATCTGTGGGTATAATAATAGAGCACTGTTCAAGTGCACAAACAATATGTGGCGGTATAGCTCAGTTGGCTAGAGCATTCGGTTCATACCCGAAGTGTCACCGGTTCAAATCCAGTTACCGCTACCACTTTTACAGAGTTTCGCTAAGGTTAGGGGGACGGTCGTCTGCAGTAGTGGACGATGGAAGTCGGAGGTTTTAGCGAAGCTCTGTATTTCTAAGGCCCGTTGGTCAAGCGGTTAAGACACGGCCCTTTCACGGCTGTAACATGGGTTCGATTCCCGTACGGGTCATGAATAAAATCCCTGATCTTAGGATCAGGGATTTTTTCATGCAACCCGTACGAGGAATCGAAGGAACACGGCCGCCCGCAGGCGGCAAAAAAGAGCCCAGTGGGCTCTTTTTTAGTGTTCGGGTTCCATCCTGTAGGAATGTCTAATGTGGTAGCTGCCGCTGCATTCGCTCGGGGGATTTTTAATTTGACCCGTACGGGAATTGCAGCTGAGCTGACCGCCGCCAGCGAGCAAAGACTTCCCCCGGTCGGGGGAAGATGTCGCATAGCGACAAAAAGGGGAGTACAGGGAAGCGAAGCTGGGGCCGTGGTCAGCGGGATGCGAACGCCGCTCCAAGGCGTGAAGCACATGCTGGGAACCACAACCCGGGACAGGGCGGCGGTGCGCCTTCATCTTGAATACCACATGCCATTTTATGGATAAAAAGCCCGGCAGGGGAACACGTTCAGGTGCTCTTCTGCCGGGTTTTTCTGCATTTTCCGTAAATTTCCGGCCTGAAATCGTAACAAAATTATGTCAATGAGACATCAATCCTCCATTTTTAACTGCGAAAATTGACTTGCGCACCAAAAACTCTGGAATATTCTAGCACTTTTCATATAAATTCATGACAAAGTTTGGTAGAAATAATATCTTGTATACAGGCTGCACTTACGTTTACAATACAGATGATATTTCAATTGTACGAGCAGAAGGGAGGAAATGGAGTCCACAAGGGCGGTTTTCAATCACGAGTACGGGCCGATGGCGGATGCAGCGTGCAGTTTTTGCATCATCTGTTCCCATCGCCTGATGCTTAGAACGGGAGGATGTCAATGGAAGTCTTTTTGCAAGCACTGGTAAACGGGATCCTGCTGGGCGGTTTCTACTCCCTGATGGGTATGGGCCAGAACATCATTTTCGGTGTTATGAACATCGTCAACTTCTGCCACGGCGAAATGTTGATGGTGGGCATGTACATTACCTATGTTCTGTATACCTACTTTGGGGTGGACCCCTATGTAGCCCTTCCCATCGTTGCAGTGCTCATGTTCGGTCTGGGTGCGCTGATCCAGTCCACTCTGATCACCCCTTCGCTCAAGACCAAGAGCTTTACGAACCTGCTGTTCCTCACCGTCGGTCTGGGCCTGCTGCTCACCAACGGCGCTCTGGTCATCTTTGGTTCCACCTATTATAAGATCATTACCCCTTATTCGCAGACCTATATCCCGCTTGGCCCGGTCACCATTGCGCTGCCGCGTCTGGTCAGCTTCCTGATCCTGATCGTGGTCGCCATTGCACTGTTTGCCTTCCTCAAGTATTCCACCACCGGCAAGCAGATCCGCGCCGTATCCCAGAACCCTATTGGTGCTGAGGTCGTGGGCATCAACGTCAAGAAAATTTACATCCTGACCTATGGTCTGGGCGTTGCTCTGGCCGGTATCGCCGGCTCTCTGCTGACCCAGTTCTACACCATCTATCCCACCGCAGGCGCAAGCTTCGGCTTCCGCGCACTGATCGTCGTGGTCGTGGGCGGTCTGGGCTCCATCCCCGGTGCATTCTTCGCCGGTATTTTCCTGGGCCTGCTGGAGCAGATGAGTGCATTGTTCATCAGCCCGTCCTACAGTGATATGATCGTGTTCGTCACCTTCATCATCATTCTGGTCGTGCGTCAGGTCATGATTCTGAGGAGGCGATAAGATGGATACCAGAAAAGCAGTTAAAACCTATCACCGCAATCTGGCGATCATTCTGGCTATCATCGTCGCCATCTTCGCAGCGATCCCGCTGGTCGTGGATAAACCTTACATCATCAACATTTTCGTTCTCACCTTCTATATGTCCACCCTGTCCATGGCGTGGAACATTCTGGGCGGCATCACCGGCCAGAACTCGCTGGGTCTGGCCGCTTACATGGGTCTGGGTGCCTATGTGTGCTGTCTGGTGGTCACAAAGACGGGCATGAACCCCTGGGTGGCCGCTGTGCTGGATATGCTCGTTGTGGGCGTTGTGGCCGGTGTCATCTTCTTCCCCAGCCTGATCCTGCGCGGCCCCTACTTCACGCTGGTGTCCATCGCGTTTGCCGAGTCCATCCGTCAGTTCATCATCAACTCGGAGTTCTTCGGCCGCGCATCCGGTGTGGGCCTGCCCTTCGGCAAGGACTCCTTTGCGCAGTTCCGCTTTACCAGCAAGGTGCCGTACTACTACATTGGCTTCATCATGATGGTGGGCGTTTACCTCATCATGAAGAAGATCGGCCGCTCCAAGCTGGGCTTTGCACTGCGCACCATCCGCGAGGATGAGGACGCAGCCGCCGCCATCGGCATCAACCCCACCAAGTACAAGGTCATTGCCGTTGTCATTTCGGCCATTATTGCCGGTCTGGTCGGCTTCTTCTACGTCAGCTACATCCGCTACATCGACCCCGATATTATGATCCAGTCCAAGTCCACTGAGATCGTGCTGCCGGCAGTCGTGGGCGGCGCTGCCTACATCGAAGGCCCGCTGATCGGCGGCCTCATCATGATCCCGCTGAGCGAACTGCTGCGTGCAAACTTTGCCGCCATCCTGCCCGGCATCAACATGCTGATGTATGCCATCGTGCTGATTGTGGTCATCCGCTTCCGTCCGTCCGGTATTCTGGGCTGGTACATGAACTCGAAGGTCAAGACCTTCATCGATGAAAAGATCCTCAAAAAGCCGTCTCTGGACGTGCTGGAAGAGTATGAGCTGATGGCAGACAAGGGAGGGAAGTAATCATGGCAGAAAAGCCTATTATTGAAGTCCAGGGCCTGACCAAGCGGTTCAAGGGTCTGACCGCCGTGCATGATGTTTCTTTCTCGGTGGAGAAAGGCTCCATCACCGGCATGATCGGCCCCAACGGTGCTGGTAAATCCACCACCTTCAACATGATCTGCGGCTACTACCCGCCCACCGAAGGCAAGATCTTCTACAATGGTGAGGACATCACCAACAAAAAGGCGTATGAGTACACCAACATGAAGATCGCCCGCACCTTCCAGATCATGAAACCTCTGAAGAACCTGAGCGTTCTGGATAACGTCACCGCCGCCGCCTACTTCGGCCACGCCGGTGCAAAGAGCGAAAAAGAGGCCAAGGAGCGCGCCATGGAGGTGCTGCACTTCACCGGCCTGTACGAAAAGCGTCATGTGATCTCCAAGGACATGGGCACGCCGGACCAGAAGCGTCTGGAGATGGCCCGCGCTCTGGCTACCAAGCCCGAAGTGCTGTTTCTGGACGAGAACATGGCAGGCTTGAACCCGGCTGAGACCGAAGAGGCCATCCAGCTGATCCGCAAGATCAACGAGTCCGGTGTCACCATCCTGCTCATCGAGCACATCATGAAGGCGGTCGTGAGCCTGTGCGAGAAGGTCATCGTCCTTCACCACGGCGAAAAGATCGCTGAGGGCACGCCCGAGCAGGTCATGAACGATCCTTACGTCATGGAGGTGTACCTGGGCACCAAAAAGGAGGGCGCAAGTGCTTAAAGTTGAAGGTCTGAACGCCGGTTACGGCTCTGTGAACATCCTGTGGGACATCGGCTTTGAGGTGAAGGATGGCGAGATCGTTGCCATCCTTGGCTCCAACGGTGCCGGTAAGACCACCATGGTGCGCACCATCACAGGCATGGTCAAGGCCAGCTCCGGCAAGGTGGAGTTCAACGGGGAGGACCTCTCCGGCAAAAGCTCCCGCGTTATTCTGGACAGCGGCATCGTGCAGGTGCCGGAAGGCCGTCAGCTCTTTACCGAGATGACCGTGCTGGAAAATCTGGAACTGGGCGCATTCAATAAGGAGACCAAGGCGCATTTTGCAGAAAATCTGGAAAAGTGCTATAACTGGTTCCCCAAACTGCGCGAGCGCGCAAAGCAGGCTGCCGGCACCCTGTCCGGCGGCGAGCAGCAGATGGTGGCCGTGGCCCGTGCGCTGATCGGTATGCCCAAGCTGCTGATTTTGGACGAGCCCAGTCTGGGCCTTGCCCCCAACATCGTGGACGACATTCTGGAAGTGGCCAAGACCATGGTGAAGAATGACGGCATCTCGGTGCTGCTGGTGGAGCAGGATATCACCAAAGCCCTTGCAGCGGCTGACCGCGGCTATGTCATCGAGAATGGCCGCGTGGCACTGGAAGGAACCGCCGCCGAACTCTCGGCAAACGAGCACGTCAAGAAGGCGTACCTCGGCATCTGATTTTGGAAACTGGATGTCCGGCGGGCACTACTTCACACGGTGCGGCGGGGCATCTCGGATTAACAAGCTGTTTTTACAAACAGAATTGGAGGACAATTATGAAAAAGATCTCTCGTAGAAGCTTCCTGAAGGCATCCGCTGTTCTGGGCAGCGCAGCTGCTCTGACCGCCTGCGGCGGCTCTTCCGCTTCCACCAGCACTGCAGCATCTACCAGCACCGCAGCATCCGGCAGCACCGCAGCTGCTCCCTCCGGCGACACCATCAAGATCGGTACCATCTACGCAATGTCCGGCGGCAACGCAGCCATCGGCGAGAACATCCTGCGCGGCATCGACTTCGCAGTGGACGAGATCAACAAGGCAGGCGGCGTGAACGGCCAGATGCTGGAAGTCGTCCGCGGCGACCACGCAGGCGACGCAGCCACCGGCAAGTCCGAGGCTGAGCGTTTGATCACTCAGGAAGGCGTCAACGTTATTATGGGCTGCCATATGTCCGTCGTCACCGAGGTCGTGGCTCAGGTCTGCCAGCAGTACGGCATCCCCATGATCACCGCTATCTCCACGCTGGACCGTCTGACCGACGAGGACCACAAGGACTACGATTACTTCTTCCGTCTGTGCCCGCTGAACTCCGTCTACGTGGAAGATATGCTGAAGTATCTGCAGGACTCCAAGGAGCAGACCGGCAACGAGATCAAGAAGGTCGCCATCTTCACCGATAAGGCTGCCATCGGTCAGGAGCTGATCCGCTGCGTCAACCTGTTCGCACCCGATTACGGTCTGGATGTTGTGGCCGAAGTGGACTACAGCTCCAACGCTACCGACCTGTCCTCTCAGGTCCTGGCCCTGAAGCAGGCTGATCCCGATGCCATCCTGTGCGACTCCTACATCGGCGACGCTACTCTGTTCGTCCAGACCCTGAAGGAGCAGAACTACAAGCCCAAGATGATCGTTGCCAAGGCCAACGGCTTCACCGATCCTTCCTTCATCCCGAACCTGGGCGCATCCGCAAACGGCGTGGCTTCTGTTGTCGAGTTCAACCCCGACCTGACCAACGGCGTGGAGATCAACGAGGACTTCAAGAAGGTCTACAACGTCAACATGAATGGTCACTCTGCTGAGTCCTACACCGTTGTGTGGCTGTTCAAGACCGCCATCGAGAAGGCCGGCTCCACCGACGGCGCCGCTGTCCGCGACGCTCTGGCAGAGCTGTCCATCGACGGTGCATTCGAGGGCGGCCGCAAGATCGTTCTGCCCTACTCCAAGATCGAGTTCGCTCCCGAGTACGAGATCGGCGGCGCAAAGCACTACCGTGACAACACCTACGCTTCTGTTGCTATCGCACAGGTGCAGGATCAGGAGTGGAAGACCGTCTGGCCCTTCGAGTTCGCTTCCTCCAAGATCCAGGAAGTCACTCTGGGCTGATAAAGTTACCCCAAAGAACACAAAAGGCGAGCCGTCCAATGGGCGGCTCGCCTTTTTGCGTCTTCAGTTGTTTTTGATATAAGTAAAAATATCCTCCGGCACCGCTGCCAGTGCATCCGCACCGGCAGCGGTCAGTTCTGCGCGGCCCCGGAAGCCCCACAGCGCGCCCATGGCGGGCAGTCCGGCATTGTGTCCGGTGAGGATGTCCACATCGCTGTCGCCCACAAAAAGGGTGGCAGAGCGGTCTGCACCGATCTCGTCCATCAGCGCATACAGCCCGGCGGGGTTCGGTTTGGTGGGCACGCCGGGCCTGTTGCCGCGCACAGCGGCAAAGCGGCCTGTGCCGAAATAGTGGGCGATGATCTTGCCGCAGAGCGGGTCGGCCTTGTTGGAGAACACTGCGCACTGAACACCCTGTGCCCGCAGCTCGTCCAGCAGCTCCGGGATGCCGGGATAAGGGGCCGTCTTGTCCTCCTTGTGGGCATCGTACCGGGCAGTGAATTCAGCCAGCGTGGCCGCCAGCTGCTCCGGCGTGCGGGCATTTTCCGGCGAAAAGCGCTCCACCAGCTTCGGGATGCCGTTGCCCACCATGTGCTTGAACTGTTCCACCGTAAAGGTGGGCCAGCCGTGTTGTGCACACACCCAGTTGCCTGCATCGGCAAGGTCGTCGATGGTGTTCAGAAGGGTGCCGTCCAGATCGAATAATACAGTTTTTATCACAGAAAAAGACTCCTTACAGTTTCAGAAAAGCAAAAAAGGCAATTCGCTGCACTTTACGCTGCGCACCCTGCACTTCACCCCGCCCGGAAAGGTGAGGGTGAGGTTCGTGCGGTGCACCGCCGCAGCCCACGGCGACTGCATGGCCGTCAGGGCCGGAACAGGGCAGAGCACGCAGATGTCGTGCAGATGGAAGCCGTGCTGCCAGCGCAGGGTCAGGCGGCCGTTTTGCAGCCAGATGCCCTCTTTGCGCCAGCCGTTGTACGCACCCACCAGCAGGGCGGCAAACATAGCAGTGACCACCAGAAGCGGCACCGTGAGGGCGGGCAGGGTGTAGCGGGATACCGCTGTCAGCAGCAGGCACAGCCCGCAGGGGATGCCGGCAGGCAGAAAAAACGCCGGGATGCTGCGGCCTGCGGTATCCACCGGGGCTTTTGGCGGCAGGACAAAGCCGGGCAGAAGCTCCTGTAGAAAAGGGCCGTCCTCCCGCCAGACCAGCAACGGGATCTCCGGCTGGCAGCTGCCTGCTGTAACGAACACCGGGCAGCAGCCCAGCGCCCATGTGGCAGGCGAGCGGCGCAGGTCCGCATAGCTCAGATGTTCCAGCGCAAGGCGCATCTCGTACCGGTGCACAAAGCCGCCCTTGCTGCCAAGGTGACTCTCGGTGCGCCACACGGTGTAATGGACCGCATGGGCCGCACTGCGCACAAGGCTTGCGCAGAACAGCACACCGCCCAGCACCAGCAGCCATGCTGTGCCCATGGGCAGCCAGCGCGCCGCCCACGCCGCAATGCGGTTCAGGTGGGCAAAGGCCGCCGTCTGGGCATCCGGCGCATAGGGCCTGCTCTGTTTGATGGCCAGCGCCAGCAAAGCAAGGGTGGAAAGGCCGTTGGCACCCAGCACCGCAAAGGCCAGCTTTTCGCCGCCGCGCGGGGTGTGGGCCACAGCATCCCGGCACGGCATCATGCGGTCAGCTAAAAACTGCGCGTTCTGCGCGCTCAAAAGCAGGGTCAGGGTGCGCTTCTGCCCGGCAGGGTACAGCACCACCCGGCTGGCACCGGCCAGCCGGTAGAGCAGAGGCCGCTCGATGGTGAGCGCTGCCAGCTGGCTGGCTTTCAGGCAGCGGTCCAGCCGCACGCCCAGCCGCCAGCGCACCCGCAGGGTTCCCTGTGCATCCACCCGCCAGCGGCCTGCGTGCAGCACGGCGGCGCTCACAGCGGCAAGCACTGTCAGCAGCGCCGCACCCTGCACCAGAGCCGTGCGCAGCGCCGCCCAGTTGCGGGCAAACAGCACCTGCAAAAGCGGCAGCAGGTAGAGCAGGATGGTCTTGCGCAGAAAATGCAGCACCGCAAACGGGTGGAAGCCGCGTTCGGTCATGGCATTTCCTCCATCAGCACAGCGGCAAGAGCCTGCGCCTGCAGGGCATCCACGCCCGGCAGGAACAGCTGTACGCCCGGGCCGTGCACCACCAGCACGCTGCACCCGGCCAGCCACAGAAGCGGCGTGCGCAGGGTCCACACGCCAGTCACGGCCCGGCGGGGAAGCTGCCGTGTGATGGGAACGGCGATACCGGCCCGCACGGCAGTGTTCCGGGCGGTGAGCACTGCGGTAAAGCTGCAGGCTCTTGCCCACGCGGCGAACACAAGGCACACCCACAGGGCACAGAAAATACACCCGGCAAACAGGCTCTGCCAGAACACAAAAGGCGCGCAGAACACGCCGGGAACAGCGGCCCAGACGCACAGCACGGCCCGGCCCTTGGGCGGGATGATCAGCGCCGTGCGCAGCAGGTCACGTTCGGTCATTTTCCGGAAAGGCCCCAGGCATCCATCAGCAGGTGCAGGGTGTCATCCTGCGTCAGGCAGAGGATGCGGTCCCATGGCAGCAGGGTGGTGTTGCCGTGGGGGATGATGAACTCCGCATCGCGGGTGATGCACACCAGAATGACGTCGCCCGGCATGGGGATGTCCTTGACCGCCTGCCCTGCAAACTGGAAGTTCTCCGGCAGCAAAATTTCGTTCAGGCTGGCAGTGCCGCCGCCCAGCGACAGCAGCTGACGGATGGTGTCGGTCTCGATCTCGCGCTCGAGGATGTGGCTCAGGTTGTCGGTGCCGCACACTACGGTGTCCACGCCTAAGGTGTGCAGCAGTTCGCGGTTCTTGGGGTTGGAGGCTCGGGCCACAGTGCGGTTCACGCCAAACTCCCGCTTTGCGATCTGGCAGGCCACAAGGTTGTTCTCGTCCGCACCGGTCACGGCCACAAAGGCATCGCAGCTGGCAACGTCGGCCGTGCGCATGGTGTCAAAGCTGATGGCATCGCCGCAGATCACCGGGATATCCAGCGAATCGGCCAGCGAACGGCACAGCATTTCCTGCGGTTCAATGATGGTCACTTTGTGGCGGTGGGCCAGCAGGCTCTGGGCCAGATACATGCCCACCTTGCCGCCGCCTGCGATACAAACTTTCATATGCTTCCCTCACTTTTTACTTTGCCAGTGCGCGGAACACCGATTGCTCGGTGAGCACCGTGGGGCAGATGGTGTCGATCTCGTAAGCCTTGTGGTACAGCACCTGCAGGTGCGGGTCGGACACGCGGCAGATCACCTTCTCACGGCGGAAGATGCTTTTTGCGATCTGTGCCGCCATCAGGTTTACCGAGTCGTCCTCGCTCACAGCGGCCACGGCATCGCAGCTGTCAATGCCGCCCTGCCGCAGGGTATCCGGGTCGGTGGGGTCGCCCACCAGAGCCGTACCGCCAAAGCTGTAGTCGTCAAAGGCATCCAGACGCTTGAGCTGTTCGGGATCCTTTTCGATCAGCGAGATATCATGGCCGATGCGTTCCAGATCGCGGATGAGGGAAGCGCCCACCTGGTCGCAGCCGATCACCAGAATATTCATATGGATTCACCTCGTTGTAGAATGGTTCAACAAAAATACCAAGGGTGTTTAAACTCTGTTTTGATTTGCGGATAAAATAGAAGGAAAAGGGTCTTTGCATCAGTATAACACATTTCCCAGCGCAGTAACAGCCTGCAGGGCAAAAGTGGCGGCGGGCGTAAAAATTTTCGCATTCTGCGTGCGTGCAGAGACATAGTATGGTATACTGGAAGAAAATAAGCTGCTGTGCCTTTGTGCACAAGGAGGGGTACTTACGTTTTTTGAGATCATCAAAGCCATCCTGATGGGCATTGTGGAGGGCATTACCGAGTGGCTTCCCATTTCGTCCACCGGTCATATGATCCTGCTGGAACAGATCATCAAATTCAACGCAAGCGAAGAGTTCATGTCCATGTTCCGTGTGGTCATCCAGCTGGGTGCCATCATGGCCGTGGTGGTGCTGTTCTGGGGCAAGCTGTGGCCCTTTGGCATGAAGCAGGGCAGAGTCATTTCCAAGCCCAGCGTGTGGAACCTGTGGTTCAAGGTGGTAGCGGCCACGATCCCGGTGCTCATCATCAGCCCGCTGGACGACTGGATGGAAGCTCACTTCTACAATTACATCACGGTTGCCGCGATGCTCATTCTGTACGGCGCGCTGTTCTTTGTTGTGGAGAACCGCCGCGCCGCGCCGCACGTGAGCCGGCTGGAGCAGATCACCTACCGCGATGCCATCATCATTGGCCTGTGGCAGTGTCTGGCCATCATTCCGGGCACCTCCCGCTCCGGTGCCACCATCGTGGGCGGCTTGCTGCTGGGCCTGTCCCGCGCCTGTGTGGCAGAGTTCACCTTCTATCTGGCCATCCCGGTCATGGCGGGCGCATCCTTGCTCAAGGTGGTCAAGTTCGTTGTCGGCGGTTCTGTGATGACCGGCACCGAGGTGGCTGTGCTGGCAGTGGGCTGTGTGGTGGCCTTTGGCATGAGCCTTGCCGCCATCCGCTTCCTGATGGATTACGTCAAGCGCCACGATTTCAAGTTCTTTGGTGCCTACCGCATCGTGCTGGGCATCATCGTGCTGGCAGTGGCGGCTGCGACGGCAATCTTCTGATTTAGAATGCTTCCGCAGGGAGCCAGCGCTGCAAGATGCCGCTGACTGCTACGACTCTTTCCCGTGAAAATTGAAAGCCGGAAATCCGCAGATTTCCGGCTTTCTTTACTTATGAAATAATAGTTCCGCTAAATATGGCCAGAGCGATCAGCGGAGGCCATTTTGATCGTGGGACACAGAGGTGTGCCCGCCGCCCTTTACGACAGCACTTTTTCTTTGCAAAAAGATGTGCTATACTACAAAATAAGAGAGTATGCGGCAGCGTGCCGCGCAAACAAAATGGAGGAAACTGCTATGGAAGCATCCAAGGTCTATTATACAGATTTCCGCTGTCCTGTGGGCACCAGTCTGCTGGACAAGCTGCGCCGCGTGTGCATCGCCGCCGGGATCAAGGATATTGATATGGATGGCAAGTTCGTTGCCATCAAGATGCATTTCGGTGAGCTGGGCAATCTGGCATTCCTGCGCCCCAACTACGCCAAGGTGGTGGCTGACCTGTGCAAGGAGCAGGGCGGTCTGCCGTTTCTGACCGATTGCAACACCCTGTATCCGGGCAGCCGCAAGAACGCACTGGAGCACCTCACCTGCGCCCAGCTGAACGGCTTCTGGCCCATGACCACCGGCTGTCAGGTCATCATTGCGGACGGCCTGCGCGGCACCGATGAGGCAGAGGTGCCGGTGCCGAACGGCGAATACTGCAAGACGGCAAAGATCGGCCGCGCCATCATGGATGCGGACATCTTTATCAGCCTGACCCATTTCAAGGGCCACGAATCCACCGGCTTCGGCGGTACTCTCAAGAACATCGGCATGGGCTGCGGCTCCCGCGCGGGCAAGATGATACAGCACGCCGCCGGACACCCGGAGGTGCAGCAGAGTCTGTGCCGTGGCTGCCACCGCTGCGCGAAGGAGTGCGGCTCCGATGCCATTACCTACGATGCAAACAACAAGGCCGTCATTGACCAGACCAAGTGCAAGGGCTGCGGCCGCTGCATCGGTGCCTGCAACTTTGACGCCATCTATTCCCAGTGCGACAGCGCCAATGAGATGCTGGACCGCAAGATGGCCGAGTATGCGGCTGCCGTATGCGCAGGCCGTCCCTGCTTCCATGTTTCTCTGGTGCAGGACATCAGCCCCAACTGCGACTGCCACTGCGAGAACGATGCACCCATCCTGCCGGATATCGGCATCTTTGCATCCTTTGATCCGGTGGCGCTGGATCAGGCCTGCGCGGACGCCTGCCTGAATGCACAGCCGCTGCCGAACAGCCAGCTGGGCCAGAACCTTGCAAAGCCCGGCTGGAACTGCCACCACGACAACTTCAAGGATTCCAACCCCAATATCGAGTGGAAGGCCACGCTGGAGCAGGCCGAGAAGATCGGCATGGGCACCCGCCAGTATGTGCTGAAGAAGGTCTGATGCCGCAAGAGCGGCCCCGGCCTTTTCCGCAAAAACAAAAAGAAGCTGACCAGCCCGGTCAGCTTCTTTTTATGTTGGGTTCACTGGCCCGCTGCGGGCACGCAGTCGTCCAGCACGGTCTGCAGGGCCTGCCAGTTCTTCAGGGTGCAGCCGGGCAGGGTGTCCGGGTCAAGGCCGGCATCCTCAATGCGGCCAGCCATGCTGTCCTTGTCGCTCAAAAGGCTCAGCGCGTCCGGCTCGATCATCGTCCAGGCTTCGGCAAAGCTTTCCTGCTCATCAGCGTCCAGCGTGTCGTACCAGCTGTAGAAAGCTTCCTGCACGGCTTCCGGGGTGCGGGAGGCAAGGCGGGCGTTTTCTGCCCACTGCAGCAGGGATGCCGCTGCGATCACCGATTTGAGCGAGCAGCCGGAAACACCCGGCCCCCAGCCCAGACAAGGCTCAAAGGCGGCAGCGGTGCCGGTGATGGAGAAGATGGAGTTCTCGTCAAAATCGCCGGGGTTCAGGCCGGAGGTGTCGGCCCGGGTGGTGGAATCAGGCAGGTCTTCGCCGGAAGCAGCGGAGCTTGCAGAACTGCTGGCAGAGCTTGGCGCTTCGGAACTGCTGGCGGTTGAGCCGCCGCAGCCTGCCAGAATGCTGCAGGCCAGCGCTGCGCAGAGCAGCAGCGAGAGGATGCGGGCATATCTCAATTTCATAGTAGTGTCCTCCTTGAGCGGTGCCGCAGCCGGGCCGCAGCACTTCAAAACGATACACCCTAAGTATACGTTCTGCCGCGGCGGTTGTCAATCGGACAGCGCAGAACGAATTTCAAGCGGGAAATATGCACCCTGCACAAAGAAGAAACGCATTTTTGGGAACTTTGCATTCTTGACATTTTTTGCAAAAATCGGTTGACTACAAGTATAGTGTCTGCCCACGTCAGCCGGAAAGGAAGGAAACGCCCATGAAGCACCGCATCACAGCCGCATTGGAGCGGTTTTCCCGCGCAATGCTGGCACCGCTGAGCTATCTTTCGGCGGCGGGCCTGCTGCTGGTGGTGGGCGCATTGCTTACCAGTGCGCCGCTGGCCGGGGTGCTGCCCTTTTTGCGGTGGGAGCCGGTGCAGCTGGCGGGCAGGATCATTTACAAATGCCTCACGGCGGTCATTTCAAATCTGAGCGTGCTGTTCTGCACCGGTCTTGCGGCGGCGCTGGCAAAGCGGGAAAAGCATCAGGCGGCGTTCATCGCCCTGATGAGCTATCTTGTCTACCTGACAGCGGGCAATGTAACGCTGACCGAGTTGGGCCTGCTGGCGCAGCCGGATGCGCTTACCGGCCTGTACAGCGCAGGCCAGACCATGGTGCTGGGCATCCAGACTGTGGACACCGGCGTGTTCGGCGGCATTCTGCTGGGCCTGCTCACCGCCTTTGTGTATGACCGCACCTGCGAAAAAGCCCACCGCGGCATTCTGGGCGGTGTGTTCTCCGGTGTGCGGTGGTCCTTTGCCTGCATGGCGGCACTGGCGGCGGTGCTGGGCTTTGGGGCCTGCTTTGTCTGGCCGCCTATCCAGAAGGCCATTGCGGCCGTCACCGGCTTCATTGCCGCTTCCGGCAATATCGGGTTGTTTTTGTACGGCTTTCTGGAACGGCTGCTCATCCCTACAGGGCTGCATCATCTGGTGTATATGCCGTTCCAGTTCTCGCAGCTGGGCGGTCAGCTTATGGTGGGCAGCGTCACCTATACTGGTGCCTATGTGGTCATGATGACCGAATATAACCTCGGCCTGCCGTTTTCGGATGGCATCGTGTGGATGTACACCGGCTTTACCAAGACCTTCGGCTACTTTGGCATTGCGGCGGCATTCATCTTCTGTGCCCGGCGGGGCAGCCGCAAAAAGACTGCCCTTCAGCTGCTGCCGCTGGCCTTTACGGCATCGCTGGCTTCCATTACGGAGCCGCTGGATTTTCTGTTCTGCTTCTCGGCACCGGTTTTGTGGCTGGCGCACGCAGCCATCTCCGGCAGCTTCATCGTGCTGCTGCACCTGTGCGGAGTCACGGCGTTTACCTCGAACCTTCTGGGGTCGCTTGTGATGAACCTTTCCGCTGGTGCGGCCCGCACGAACTACCCGGTGCTGTATCTGCTGGGCCTTGCCCAGATCGCGGTGTATTTTGTGGTGTTCACTGTGCTCATCAAGGCGCTGGACCTGCCTACACCGGGCCGCCGCCCGGAAGAGCCGTCCCGGCCGGAAAAGGCCCTGCCGCTGGACGAGCAGGGAGTAGAAAAGCTCATTGCAGCCTTTGGCGGGCGGGAGAACATCCGCACGGTGGACAACTGCTTTACCCGCCTGCGTGTCACGGTGAACGACCCGGCCTTCGTCAAGGAGCAGGCCCTGAAAGCCCTGCCCTGCAGCGGTGTGGTGCAAAGCGGCTGCGATGTGCAGATCGTGTACGGCATCCGCGCGCCGGAGGTGCGGCAGGCGGTGGAGCGGCGGCTGGACAGGGTGGTCTGTTGACCTTTGGCGGACGGGCAACTATAATAGGGAAAAAGCGGCTTCCCGCGCAGAGCGAAAGGATTTTTTGTGTTCCACCGATTTATAGTCGCTGCGCGACGGCGATAAGCCGACAGCAGCAACATGCCGTTTCCCGTTACGACTTTTCCCGTGAAAAAGTAACTCCGAAACGACCGCAGTCGTTTCGGAGTTACAAATTTAAAAATAATATTTCCGCTGATATTGCCAAAGCGAACGCGTCGGCAATTTTAAATCGTCCAGCGGTTGAAAGGATCCCCAATGCAAAACCAAGCACATTGTGATAAATCGGAGATAATACCGCCAACCGGCCGCTTTGCACCCAGCCCCAGCGGGCGGCTGCATCTTGGCAATCTGGCCTGCAGCCTGCTGGCGTGGCTCAGCGCAAAAAGTCAGGGCGGGCGCATCGTGCTGCGCATTGAGGATCTGGATGCCGAGCGCTGCCCGCGCATCTATGCTGACCTGCTGGAACAGGATCTGGACTGGCTGGGCCTTGCGTGGGACGAGGGCGGCAGCACCGGCGGGCCGAACGGCCCCTATTACCAGAGTGAGTGCGCGGAGATCTACACCGCAAGCTACAAAAAGCTGGAAGAGCGCGGCCTTGTGTACCCGTGTTTTTGCTCCCGCGCCCAGCTGCACGCGGCCAGCGCGCCCCATACCTCGGACGGCAACGTGGTCTATCCGGGCACCTGCCGCGGCCTGACCGCTGCCGAAATTGAGGAAAAACGCAAAAAGAAGGCCCCTGCCTACCGTCTGATGGTGCCGGACGAGGACATCACATTTGTGGATGGCTGCATGGGCCCGCACACCGAAAATCTTTTGCACGACTGCGGTGACTTCTACCTGCGCCGGGCGGATGGCGTGTTCGCCTATCAGTTGGCCGTGGTGGTGGACGATGCCCGCATGGGCGTTACCGAAGTGGTGCGCGGTGCAGACCTGCTTTCGTCCACGGCACGGCAACTGTATTTGTACCGCCTGCTGGGCCTGCAGGCACCGGGGTTTGCCCACTGCCCGCTGCTGCTGGCCCCGGATGGGCGGCGGCTCTCCAAGCGCGACGGCGACCAGAGTCTGGAAAACCTGAGGGAAAAGTATACCGCGCAGGAGATCGTGGGCAAGCTTGCCTACGCCTACGGCCTGCAGCCGGAGCCTGCGCCCCGCACGCCGGAAAGCCTGATCAAGGACTTTTCCTGGGCAAAGGTGCCAAAGCAGGATGTCTGCCTGCCGGAGGATCTGTTCTGAACAAAAAAAGAAATGCGCTGTCCCCCGATGACAGCGCATTTCTTTTTTATAGAGATTCAGATGCGGCGCATCTGCGGCAGATCGTTGGTGTCCATCATACGGCTGAACGCGGTATCCAGTGCCAGCGCCAGCAAAGCGCCCAGCGCTGCATCGATGCAGCTGTGCTGCTTGAGCAGCATGGTGGAGCATACAATGGAGATGCACAGCACATCAGCGGCCGGGCGCATCCAGCGGAACCGGGGCTGCTCAAAGATGCGGCAGCGGTGATAGGCCAGCATCAGCGTGACCGAGTTGAACACATGGATGGATGGGCAGACATTGATGGGTGTGTCGGTGCTGTACAGGAACCGCACCGCACGGGCGAAGATGTCTGTGCCCGGCACATAGCAGGGGCGCAGATTCAGCCCGGTGGGCAGGATCACGTAGCAGGCCAGCGCAATGGTCATACCGCTGAACAGCGGCATACACAGCCGCCAGAAGTCCTCCCGGGGTGCCTTCCACAGAAGGAAGAACAGGGTGAACGGGATCCACGGAAACCATGCAAAATAGGGGATGACCGCATATTTGCAGAAGGGAATCAGATCGTCCAGCCGGCAGTGCACGAGGATGTGCGGCATATGGATCTGGGTGTTCAGGAAATTGAATGCGGAAAGATAAAGTATGAGATACAGCGCCATGAAGCAAAGCGGATGGCGCGAAAACCAACTGCGTTTCATTGAAAAAGCCTCCTTTTTGCAGAAGTGAAAGCTCTTAGCACTGTGAAATTATACGCCGGGAATGTGACAAAAACAAGAATGAAAGCAGACAACATTGCTGAAAAACAAATAAATTATTTGTGCGTATTGCGTAAAAAAGAGCCTGCCTTCGCGGCAGGCTCTTATAAAATGCAGAGGAAAGATTCAGATGACCTGCTGTTCCAGCCACTTGCCGCGCACGAAGCGTACAAAGAAGCACAGGGAGCGGAACGCCCAGTCCAGATACATGCCCATCCAGATGGCCAGCAGGCCGCCGTGGAAGGCCAGCACACACAGGTAGCAGAAGCCCACCCGGAAGGCCCACATGGACACGATGCTCACGGTCATGGTAAAGCGGGCATCGCCTGCCGCACGCAGGATGTTGGGCATGGTAAAGCTGGAAGGCCAGATGAACAGCGAAACGATGTTGAACCACACCATCACTTCCAGCGCCATGGCGTAGGCTTCCGGCGAGAGGCTGAACAGGCCCAGTGCAAATTTGTTGGCAAACAGGAAGGCCGAAAGGTTCATGAACCATGCGCCGCAGTAGGCAAACAGCATCAGGCGGCGGGAGTAATACACGGCCTGATCTTTTTCGCCTGCGCCAAGGCACTGGCCCACCACGGTCAGCGCAGCCATGCCCACGGCGTTGGCCGGGATGTTCAAAAAGGTGGTGGTGGTGTTTGCCACGGCGTTGGCCGCAATGGCGGCGGTGCCCAGAGTGGAGGTCAGGCTGGAAACGGACAGCTTGCCGATCTGGAACATGCCGTTTTCAATACCGGCAGGGATGCCCACCCGCAGGATCTGCTGGATGAGCCGTGCCTTCGGGGCAAGGGCCTGCAGGCCGTCCACCCGCAGCGGGCAGGCGGGCCGCTGCAGCAGGTACAGCACAGCCACGCAGGCAATGGCGCGGGACACAAGGCTGGCCAGTGCGGCACCCATCACGCCCATTTTGAAGCCGTAGATCAGCACGGCGTTGCCGCCAATGTTCACCACATTCATTACAAGGCTGGACATCATGCTGATCTTGCTGTTGCCCTGCGCCCGGAACAGGGCCGCACCGGCGTTGTACAGGCCGATGAACGGGTAGCTCAGGGCCGAGAGCAGGAAGTAGGTCTCGGCATAGCGCATCACGTCCACGTCGATGGAGCCGAAGATGCCGCGCAGGATGGCATGGCGGCCCGCCACCACAACGGCGGCCACCAGCAGGCTGAAGCTGGACAGGATGAACAGGATCTGCGCCGCTGCATTCTTGGCATCCTTTGGCTCCTGCCGGCCGATGTACTGGCTGGTGACCACCGCGCCGCCGGTGGCAAGGGCGCTCATGATCTGGATCATCAGGGTGTTGAAGCTGTCCACAAGGCTCACGCCGGAAACAGCGGCTTCACCCACCGAGGAGACCATCAGCGTGTCGGCCAGACCGATGGTCACGCTGAGCGCCTGCTCTGCGATCAGCGGCAGCAGCAGGGCAATGAGCTGCTGCCGGGTGAACAGCGGCGGCTTATGAAACGCGGGCGTTTTGGTTGCTGTCATAGGTTCCTCCGTAACGGTAACGAGATGCACTTGGATACATGACCTATATCATACAGCAGAACGCGCAGAATTACAAGAGAAAATCTTCTGTCAGGAAAATTCCTGACTGGGGGTCAGGCTGGTGCCGTAATATACGATATAATCATACGGGACGGTCGGCCCGAACACCGTCTTGTCTGGGTACTTCCTCAGCATGTCCGCTTTCAGGTCGGCCGGGGTCTCGGGCACACCGGCGCAGAGCGTATCGGAGCACACGGCATTCCAGAGGCCCGCAGAGAACGAGGTGCAGTTGTAAATGGCCGACCAGTGGTCTGCGTTGGCCAATGCCTGATTTACAGTGTCTAGCTGGCTCTGGTCCAGTGAGACCTGAATGCCGTAAAGATTCTGATAGTAAGAAGCGTTCAGGTAATATTTGTAGTAGCCCTCCAGATTGTACCAGATGCCGGAATGCTCGCAGCGGTTGCCGCGGGTGCTTACGGTGATGGACGTATCCGGCGCAATGAGCAGTCCGCCCACATTGATATCCTGCTCCGAGACATTGGTGATGGTGAGGAAGCTGTGTCCGCTGGTGTTGAGGGGAACATCGCCGTGGTCATCGGCGCGGGCAAAAAGCCGCAGCACCGCAACGGCTCCCTCGGCAGGGGCATCACCGTAGGCCTGCGCAGGGGACTTGTGGTCTGCCTGCGCAAAGTGGTACGGCCCGCCAAAGTTGGTGGTAAAGCCAACGACATTGCGCATCAGGTCGGCAGAACCGGTGATATCTGTTACCACCTTATCCTCTTTTGCAGCGGGCTGTGCGGCCTTGGGTTCCTGTGCGTAGGCGGGCAGGGCGCACAGGCAGGCCAGCAGCACGCAGCAGGAGAGGATGCGGAAAAACCGTTTTTTCATAGATGCCTCCATTTGTGTTTTTTTTCAGGTAAAGCTTACTGTTTTTTGCAGGGTCTGTCAAGGACTGCGGCAGGCGGAAAAGCCGCGCCGCAGCGTGTTTGTTCCACTTTACCCGTGCAGGCAATTGTGATAAAATAAACCTGAGGTGCACTGTGCTTTGCAGGAGAGGGGAGTGCACTGTGGTAAATGAGATAAGAAATAAAAGGTAAATCAGAACCCAAAGGGGGAACAATATGCCAAAAGCAGCCCATAAGGTGGTCGTGATCGGCCACCGCAACCCGGATACCGATTCCATCTGCTCGGCCATTGCCTATGCAGAGTTGAAAAACAAGACCAGTGATCTGGTCTGTGAGCCCCGCCGTGCAGGCAAAATGAATCAGGAGACCGAGTTCGTGCTCAAAAAGTTCGGGGTAAAGCCCCCGCGCATGTGCACGGACGTGAACCCGAAGATCCGCGATGTGGACTACCGCGAGATGCCCGGCATCCCCGGCTCCACCAGCCTGCGCAAGGCGTGGGAGATCATGCGCGACAAGCAGATCGACACCCTGCCGGTCACCAGCCCGGACAACGAGCTGGAGGGCGTGATCACCGTGAAGGATATCGCCACCGCCAACATGGACGTGTTCGACACCGGCATCCTGGCCAAGAGCCAGACCACCTACCGCAATATTTTGGAAACGCTGGGCGGCACCATGGTGGTGGGCCGCGAGGACGACGTGTGCACCACCGGCCACATCCGCATCGGCACCGCCACGCCCGAAATGCTGGAAAATACCGTGGAAAAAGGCGACATCGTCATCCTGACCAACCGCTACGAAAGCCAGCTGTGCGCCATTGAAAAAGAAGCGTCGCTGCTCATCATCTGCAACGGCTCCAAGGTGGGCCGCACCATCCAGCGCATTGCCGAGGAAATGGGCGTGGCCATCATGTCGGCCCCGGTGGACACCTACGCCGCCGGTAAGCTGATCAGCCAGTGCGCTCCCATCTCCTACTATATGACCCGCAGCGACATCATGAAGTTCACCCTCGTCACGCCGGTGGCCGATGTTACCCGCGTGATGGCCAAGGTGCGCCACCGCTATTTCCCCATCCTGGACGAGGACGGCAAATACTGCGGCATGGTCAGCCGCCGCAACATCATCAATCTGCAAAAACGCCGCATCATCCTGGTGGACCACAACGAGGCCACCCAGGCCGTGGAGGGCTTTGACCAGGCCGAGATCCTGGAGATCATCGATCACCACCGCATCGGCAGTCTGGAGACCAGCGGCCCGGTGTACTTCCGCAACCAGCCGGTGGGCTGCACTGCCACCATCATCACCCAGATGTACGACGAGAACGGTATGGAGATCCCGCCGCAGATCGCAGGCCTTCTGCTGGCGGCCATCCTTTCGGATACGCTGGTGTTCCGCAGCCCCACCTGCACCCCGCTGGATGAGGCCCTTGCAAAGCGTCTGGCAAAAATTGCCGGTGTGGACATTGACGAGTTTGCCAGCGAGATGTTTGAAGCAGGCGAAAAGCTGGACGGCAAGACCGCCGAGGAGGTGTTCCTGCAGGACTTCAAGGTGTTCATGTGCGGTGATATCCGCTTTGGCGTGGCGCAGGGCAGCTACATGACCCGCAAGAACCTGCTTGCCGCCGAAGCGCTGCTGCAGCCCTATCTGGAAGAAGCCCGCAACAAGCAGAACGTGGAGGATATCTACATGCTGCTCACCGATGTGCCCAAGGAGGAGAGCGTGGTCATCAGCGATGGCCGCTATGCTTCCGAGGTGCTCTCGGACGGCTTTGAGACCCAGCCTGCCGAGGACGGCAGCTTTACCCTGCCCGGTGTGGTGAGCCGCAAAAAGCAGTTCATCCCGGCGCTGATGACCGCCTATCAGGAGCTTTGAGGGAAAGGAAAGCTTCCTTGCCCTCTCAGTCTCGCTTTGCTCGACAGCTCCCCCAAAGGGGGGAGCCCTTGGCAAAACCGCAAACGTTGCATGGACTGCCAAGGCCTCTCACTCTGGGAGAGGTGGCATTGCGGAGCAATGACGGAGAGGGCGAGCCCGGTAAAGGTTTAAATGATATGTTCAACTTTTTAAACAAAAAAGACCGCACGCCGCCCGCCCTGCCGGAAGGCACTGTGCGCCGCCGCTATTCCATCGAAGGGCAGGTGCAGGGGGTGGGCTTCCGCTACCGCGCCCGCTATGCGGCCCAGACGCTGGAACTGACCGGCTGGGTGGAGAACGAGGACGACGGCAGCGTGACGCTGGAAGTGCAGGGCGACCCGGAAAAGTTCCTGCGGCTGTTCGCCATGATCCAGAAAAGCGATTATATCCAGATCACCGGCATCCGCCAGAAGGATCTGCCGCCCGACCCATGGGAGCGGGGCTTCTCGGTAAAAGGGTATTGATCTGAACTGCAAACAAAAAAGCTGACGCGAAAGCGTCAGCTTTTTTGCTCTTTCTAAATTTATCAACCTGCTGTTTTTAGCGGGGAATTGTCTGTCCAGATGGTGCCGTCCAGCAGCCGGGTCACAGCCAGAGTGCCGTTTGCGGAAACACGGGCCGGATCCAGCGCGTAGAAATCGCTCTCCTTCAGGTTCGCGGGGTCTGCATCCGGGCGGATGCCCACCACGCAGACCCAGTGGCCATAGGCGGCGCTGGTGGCGATGTGCGGGTAATTGACCTTGTTCCAGCCGGAACTGGTCAGGTGGTATTCATAGCTGGAGGTGCGGTTCGTGTGCCGTTTTACGCCGCTCACCGCGGTGTTTTTCAGATGCACGATCACCGGCTTCCCGGCGGAAAGCTCGGTGTAAAGCTTCTGCAGGCACTCGGACAGGCTGCCGGAATAACCGTAGTAGCCGCCCGCAGACCAGACCGCACCGTTTGACCACATGCCGCTGCCGGAGGAAACTTTTCCATCCAGAATGGTGCGTGCATAGCGCAAGGCGTACCAGCTGCATTTGCCGGAGGTCTGGTTGCCGATGGAAAGGATCTGGCTGGTGCTGAAGTCCAGCATCCGGATGCCGTGCGTTTCCTGCAGGGCAGCTGCGTGTGCGTGGGGAACGGCCAGAGCCAGCACAAGGCACAGCGCCAGAACTGCCGCCGCCAGCCGCTGTGCCGCGCGGGCGGGACAGTGTTGCATATTAAGCCACATCCTTTGTTTTTTCTACGACCTTATTTTACCATGCAAAAATGGTAGAATTGTGTAAAATCGTAATTTTTTGAAAGGATTCTGAAAGATGGATCAAGATGGATCGGAACACAACATCTGTTCAAACCGGGAAGGACTGTGCCCCGGAAAAGAACCGCATGGAGCTTCCGGCTGGAAGAAGATTTTCCAGCACGGTAAAGAACCTTTGCGAAATAAGGACAGTGTATCTCAATACTGCAACAAAAAAGCCGCTGTTTCATTGATTTTGAACGAAAATGTTTCGGAAACTTTATGCATCTTCTCGATTGACAAAACCAACTGCTGTCGGATATAATCAGGCCAGAACGACACCCGTTCTGTAGTGCGAAAACACAGCACTGAAATGAGACAAATCAACAAAATCTTGAAATGACAGGAGGCGCTTTACAATGAAAAAGCTGAAGAAATTTGCTGCCCTGCTTCTGGTGGGTGTGATGGCTCTGGCCCTGCTGACGGCCTGCGGCGGTGGCGGCTCTGGTGAGGATGCACAGGCCGAGGCCAGCGTGATGACTGCAATCAATGGCAAACGCCCGGCGGCGGCGAAATTGGACAACAATGCCGAGCGCAAAGCTGTTGCAAGCCAGAACATTGATTACGTCGTGAAACATGGCTTTGGCGGGTTCAGCTCGGATGTGAGGTTCAATGTGGATATCGACCACATCAAGGAAGGCCAGTTCGGCTTTACGTTTGTAGCAAAATATGATTATGAAAATACCAAGCTGGATGATCTGATCAAGAAGATCACTAATGGCAATGGCACGAACATCAAGAGCAACCACGTTGACAACTGGACAAATGTCGGTGTCGTGGTCAAGACGGTCAACGGCCAGACCTATATTGCTGTGTCTGTGGCGATCGACGTGAGCTGATGTAGCCTGATCTATATCTAAAAAACTGTTTGTTTTCCGTTTTCCTTTCTCCCCGAAGAGCTTTCCTTCCCCCGGAAAGCCCTTCGGGGTTTTTATTGTGTTTGGGCCAAAACTCCCCCAGTCGCCTGCGGCGACAGCCCCCTCAAAGAGGGAGCCTTTCGCGGCGGCAAAGCTTCCGGCTCAGGTGCAAAGCTTCCGGTTTCGCCAGAGCCTCCCTCACTGAGGGAGGTGGCAAACCCGTTTGGGGTCGCCCAAACCGTCAGAATTTGAAAACAGGAGGAACATTACAATGAAAATGTTCAAGCGTTTCGCAGCCGCCCTTCTGGCCGGCGTGATGGTTCTGGTAATGCTCACCGCCTGCGGCGGTGGCAGTGGTTCTGGTGCATCCACGATTGGCGAGGAATTTGAAAACAAATACATCGCAGCGATTAACACTCTCCGTGGCGAGAATGCAGAAAAACTGGAAAATGATACCGACCTGCGTAACAAGGCTCTGGCTCAGTTGCAGAAAATCAAGGATGATGGCACGATTGCGGTTACTGATGCAAACACTTCTATTGTAACGCCCAATGCTGATGGAAAATCTGTAACAGCTGTAGTGATTAGCGTAGGAACGAAGGGCGAACCCGATAAGGGTGTGTGTCAGGCAAAAGAAATCACCGCCGAATCCTTGGGTGAAATTACCACAGAGGGTGCAGGTGAAGATGCTGTAGAAGCTATGCGGGCACTTAAGAAAATCGGTATTGCCACTAAAGTAATCAATGGCAAAACCTACGCAGCAATAGCAATGGAAATTGTCCAGTCTGTGTCGTAAAGCTTAATTCGCAAAATTGAAGAATTGACTTGCCCCGAGGAGCACCCCGCTCCCCGGGGCTTTTTTGCGTTTGGGGACAATTGCCAAAAAGAACTGTGGAATTTGGACGATATGCCTGTTGACATGCGGGGGGGGGTATGGCTAAAATAAATTCAGACGGGTAAAGCGATTTGGGGTCGCCCAAACCGTCAGAATTTGAAAGCAGGAGGAACATTACAATGAAAATGTTCAAGCGTTTTGCAGCCGCCCTTCTGGCCGGCGTGATGGTTCTGGCAATGCTCACCGCCTGCGGCGGTGGCGCTGGTGGCTCGGCTATGCCGACAGATGACGTGGAAAAGGCAGAAGTTTTGTACACGGATGTTTTCAATGCTGTGCTGAACTCCCATTATACGAACGATGCAGATCTGAAAGCAAAGGCAAAGCAGATTCTGGACGCCAGCCTGAATGAGGACGGCACCCTGAAGGACGGCAAGGAAATGACCGTTACGCTGCCGTCGGACAAACCCTCTGTTGAGACCGGTATCACCATCCTTGCACAGCCGGGAAGCAAAAATACCCCCTACGGCCAGACCAGTGAGCAGCTGACCACCGCATATAACAACCGTGATGAGGCACTTGATGCGGTCAGAAATACTGTTGGCACCAGCGCAGATATCTTCGCAGCTGTAACCAATCTCGCCGTTGGCGCTGTCAAGAAGGGCGATAAGACCTATGTTGCACTCGCTATGACGCTGGATCTTACGAAAGTGGAGGAATAAAGCAGAAATTGGTCTGTAATATTTGAAGTGCAGGCCCCGGAGAGCAAATGCTCCCCGGGGCTTTTGTTGTGTTTAGGGCAAACTCCTCCAGTCGCCTGCGGCGACAGCCCCCTCAAAGAGGGAGCCTTTCCCGGCGGCAAAGCTTCCGGCTCAGGTGCAAAGCTTCCGGTTTCGCCAGAGCCTCCCTCACTGAGGGAGGTGGCAAACCCGGAACCGGGCTTTTTATGCGGAATTGCTGCTTCTGCTCTGGGAGGAGTGCCGCCACACGGCGGATTACAGCATTTCCCGTGCGGAGGCCGTCTGGCGTGCCGAGGATTACTTTGCCGCACTGGCAAAGCCCCTTGCGCTGGATGCCGACGGTGCGGGCGATGAGGACGAGCAGCCCACCCGCGACCCTCACACGCTGGCCGTGGGCTTTCTGCTGCGGCTGCGCCGCACCGGCTGGCTGGAAGAGCAGCCCGGCAGCTACGAGGGAGAAGCGTCCCTTGCTTTTGTGCCGGAGGTAACGCCGCTGCTGGAAGCGCTGGAAGAAATATTGAACCCCCGCGTAGTTACCTATACCGGAAAGCTGTACAAGGCATGGCAGCTGCTGGGCAGCATCGGGCAGGAAAAAAGCCCCTATGAGAACGTTCTGCGGGAGGTGGACGCAGACCTTGACGCGCTGAACCGCTCTCTCCGGGCACTCAATGCCTCCATCGGCCACTATATCGACCGGCTCACCCGCAACCGCACCCCGCAGGAGGTGCTGGAACTGTTCGACCAGTACGAGGAAAAGGTGGTGGCGGCGGCCTACCACCGCTTCAAGACCAGCGACAACCTGTTCAACTACCGCGCCTATCTGGAAGAGGAGCTGGACGACTGCGAGGAGAACTATCTGCCGCAGCTGGCCTTTGATTATGCCCGGGTGGAGCGCTGCGCCCCGAACGAAGCGACACCTGCCGTGCGTGCACTCATCCAGAAGCAGCGGGACGCGCTGGAAGAGATGAGCCTGCTCATGCGCGAGATCGATGCAAGTCACATCCGCTACCGCAAGCGGGCTGTGCAGCGGGCACAGTTCCTGCTGCTGAGCGACCGTTCTTCGCAGGGCAGCGTCACCGCCCTGCTGCGCCGCTACGCCGAGGACATCCGCACCCCGGAGCAGCTGTTTGAGCCGGACGACGGCCCGGTAGCAAAGCGGCTGCATCTGTACCCGGCGGCAGTGTTCGGGGAGAAATTTCTGTACCCGCCCGCTGCCCAGCGCACCGCCGAGCCGCTGGCCCCGGTGCGCGCCGAAGGATTCGATCCGGAACAGCTCAAAAAAGAGCAGCAATTGCTGCTGGATTACGCCCGCCTTGCCGTTACCGAGGAGAACGTGGCCCTGCTGGCCCGGCAGGCCCTTGCCGCCCGCCCGCAGGTGAACGCGGCACTTCTGGCAGACGAATACCCGAACGATTTTGCCCGCATCATCGGCCTGCATACCTACTCGCAGTCGCCGCACCGGGATTATGACATTCAGCTCACCGGCAATTGGGTGGAGCGCGGCGGTTTCCGCTTTGAGGACTTTGTCCTCACCCGCCGCAGGGAGGAAGAAAATGGCAACCATTAACATGCTGGAAGAAACCGCGAATTACCTGCTGAACCACTGCTTCGTGCTGGGCGGCGTGGAGGATCAGCGGGCAAAATATCTTTATGTGCAGGACCATCTGGACGAGGTGCGCGCTGTGTTCGCCCCGCTGGGCTATTCTGTATTGCTGTACCCGGCACCCCTGCAGGCGGCGGCTTTGGTCAACGGCCACGAGGGCAGTCAGGCCCGGCTGCTGAAATACGAGAGCATCCTGCTTTTGGTATTGCGGCTTTTGTACCTGCAAAAGCGCGAGAGCCTTGCGGCCAATGCCGACGAGGTGCTGGTGACGGTGGAAGAGGTGCAGACCGAGCTGCAGAAGATGAATCTGCCCCGCCGTCTGGACCAGAAAACGCTGGAAAACCTCATGCGCACCCTGCGTCGGTACAATCTGGCGCGGCCTGTGGGGCGGCTTTCCGGGCTGGACAGCCGCATTGAAGTATTTCCCACCGTGCTGCTGGCCCTGCCGGATGCCGACCTTGCGGATGCAGCGGCAGAATCTGCCCGCACCCGCACAGAGCTTGGCCTTTATGAACGACCGGAAGAAGCAGGGGAGGGTGAAGAATGATCGAACTCAAACGGCTGAAGCTTATCAATTGGCACAACTTTGAAAATGTCACCTTCGACTGCGCACGGCTCACCTATATGATCGGCGTGAATGCCGTGGGCAAGACCACCATTCTGGATGCCATCCGCTACTGCCTGACCACCAACCGCAATTTCAATGCGCTGGGCAATAAAAAGAGCGGCCGCACCCTGCAGGGTTCGGTGCACGCAAAGCAGCGCGGCGAGAACGCTTACCGCCGCCCGGGCCATACCGTGGCCTACATCGGGGCGGAGTTCTGGGACAGCGTCAAGCGCACCCCCTTCGTCATCGCGGTGCGGGTGGAGTCCGAAGGCCCCATGCAGGAGCTGCACCCCGGCGATCAGACATGGTATCTTTCGGAGGACGGCTGCACGCTGGAACAGCTGCCCTTCATCGACCCCAAGACCGGTGCACCCAGCGCAAAGGAGGACTTCAAGCCCGCAACGGGCCGTCTCTCCTACACCCGCAGCCCCAGCGAAGCGCGGGACCGCATCTGCCGTGCGCTGGGCATCGGGCGCGCCTCCAGCCCGCTGGGCAAAAAGTTCAACGAGGTGTTCCAGATGGGCACCAGCATGGACGAGATCCCCAACTTCCGGGAGTTTTTGTACCAGTACATCCTGCCCCAGCCGGAGCTGGATCTGGACGCTTTGCAGGGCGACCGGCTGGAGCTGGAAAATCTGCACGCCGTGCTGGCCGAAGCACAGACCCGCGCCAACGCGCTGGAAGAGATCGTGGATTTTGGCCGCGAAGCTGCCGAAAAGCAGACCCAGACCCTTGTGAACCGGGGCGCGGCGCTGCTGGCCCGCGCCGCTGCCGACGGCAGCGAACAGACCGTCTGGCAGGAGCATCTGGATGCGGGCCGCCGCCAGCTGGAACAGCTGAACGCCCGCTATGCCGAGGCCAAAAATGCCGAAGCGGAAGCCCGCCGGGCCTATCTTTCCGCCCACGGTGCCGCCAGCGCCAGCGGCGAGGGCCGGGCACTGGATGCCCTGACCGAGGAGCTTTCCCGCCGCAAAACGGCGCTGGATACCGCCGCACGCAAAGCCGAAAAGGCAGAAAGTGCCCTTGCCCGCACCCAGAGCCTGCTGGCTGTGCTGCGCCGCAGCGGCTTTGCTGCCGGCATCAAGGCCGAAGAGCTGACGGCGGACACTCTGCCGCAGCTCACCGCATGGCTCTCCGCGCAGGAAAAACCGCTGGAGGAAGCCTATTTTGCTGCCCGCCAGAACACCGCTGCCCTGCACCGGGAGCAGACCGGCAAGCGTGCGGAGCTGGATGCCGTGTCCGGCGGCAAGTGGGTCTACCCCCACGGCGATGCCGCCACCCGGGTGCGGGATGCCGTGAATGCGGAACTCAAGAGCCGGGGCATGCAGCCGGATGCGAAAATTTTCTGTGAACTGTTGAACGTGGAGGACGAAAGCTGGCAGGACTGCGTGGAAGCCTGCCTTGGCGACCGCCGCTTTGATATCCTTGTGCCGCCCGCCCACTACGAAGCCGCCAAGAGCGCCTTTGTGGCTCTGAAGGACAAGGTAGGCCCCATCAGCCTGCTGGACACCCCGGGCATCCGCAAGGCCAACCGCCGCGCCGACAAGTACGGCCCGGACAGCCTTGCCGCGCAGGTGAGCAGCGAAAACCCGCTGGCTGCACAGTATGCCCAGACCATTCTGGGCCGCATCGTCTGCTGCGACACCCCCGATACGCTGGAACAGCATCCCGACAGCGCCACCCGTGACCTTCTGCGCCACCATCCCTTCCGGCTGGAACGGCTGCGCACCCCGCAGCGGTATATCGGTCTGGACGCCCGCCGCGCCCGCGCCGGGGCGCTGGCGGCCGAGCTGGAAGCTCTGGGGGAAAGCGCCCGTGCTGCCGCCCAGACAGAGCAGAACCTGAAAGCCGCCTATAACCAGTACCAGACCCTGCTGCGGGGCACGGCACTGGACGAGCTGGCTGCGCTGTGGGATGCCCGCGCCGCTCTGACTGCCGCACAGAATGCTGTGACCGAGCAGGAAGCAAAGCTCACCGAGTGCCGCGAGAACCCGCTGCTGCAGCAGCTTTACAAGGAGGAAGAAGCCCGCGAAGCCGCGTGGGAGGCTGCCCGCGCCGCCGTGGAGCAGGCGGGCGGCGACATCCGCGTGTGCCAAAAGCAGATCGCCTCCTGCGAAGCAGAGCAGAAAAAGGCAGGGGAAACGGCACAGCAGAGCGCCGATGCTGCCCGGAGCTTCTTTGCGGCGCACCCGCTGGTGGAGCCGCTGGCCCGCACCCGGATGCTGGCGCTGGCCCCGGCAGATAAGCCCCGCGCCGCCGCACAGGCTGCGGAAAAGGCGCAGGCCAAGCTGGACGATGCGCTGGCCGTCTATCTGACCGGCACGCTGGAACCGGCCCAGAAAGCCTACAACGAGCACTATGTGTGCGATTATCCGCTGGGCCTTGCGGGGTTGGACCAGTACCGCGCCCAGCACGAGAGCCTTGTGCGCATCGATCTGGAACGCTACGCCGCCCGTCTGGAGCAGGCCCAGCGGGACTGCAAGGACCGCTTCCGCAAAGATATCCTGTTCCGCATGAAGGACGATATCTTCAACGCCCGGCGGCAGTTCCGGGAGCTGAACAAGGTGATGGAGCAGCTGACCTACGGCGAGGAGGTCTACCGCTTTGAGCTGGAGCCCAGCCGTGACCCGCAGCTGGCGGCCTTCTATCAGGTCATCGTGGACAAGGGCAACCAGCAGATGACCGAGGGCGACTCGCTGGACAACCTTGCCGCCACCGCCGACCCTGCATATGAGCGTCAGGTGGACGAGCTGATGGAAAAGATCATGGCGGACGTGGATGAGAACACCCGCGCCCGGCAGGAGGGCCGCACCGGCGGCGTGACCCTCTCGGACTATGTGGACTACCGCACCTATCTGGACTATGACATCAAGGTGACGAACCGGGTCACCGGCCAGCAGGCGTATCTGTCCCGCGTCAGCCGCGACTCCTCCGGCGGCGAGAATCAGGCCCCCTTCTATGTGGCCATCTGCGCCAGCCTGCTGCAGATCTATGAGAAGAGCGAGAACAGCATCCGTCTTGTGCTGCTGGACGAAGCCTTCAGCAAGATGACCAGCGACCGCATCCGCCCCATGATGGAGCTGTTCCGCCGCCTGCAGCTGCAGGTGCTGCTCATCTCCACCGTGGAAAAGAGTACCGCCATCCAGCCCTACTGCGACATCACCTACTCCATCGTCCGCCACGGCGACACCAACGCCATCGCGCCCTTTGTCCGCCTTGCGGCGGAATGATGTGCGCATTGTATGCGCAATGATGTCTGCCTGCGCCGGAAATGAACGTGGAACGATCAAAAATGCCCGCCGCGTTGCTTTGGGCATATTCAGCGGAAAAATGATTTTAAATTGAGCGACACCGGGCAGCCTGCGGGCTGCCCGGTGTCGCATTTTCACCAGAGAGGCCGCAAGGGAAAACGGCATCTGCAGCGCCTGTTTCCTGCGGAAACAGCGGCACTGTGGATGGGCTGCCCGCTTGACGTTACAAGCCCTTTCGTGAAAAAGCAGTTCCGAAACGCCCGCAGGCGTTTCGGAACTGCAAATAAAAATAATAATTCCACTGATGATGGCCAGAGCGCAGCGGAGGCCATTTTAATCGTCAAGGCTGCCGTAGAAGCCCCGCTTTTGTCGCGCTTTACCGTAAAGGCAACACATCTTCGTCTTCGTTGATCTCTTCCATCATCCCGTCCGCAAAGTACCAGCCTCTGCCGTACAGCGCCTCACTGCCGTCGGCGCACAGGATATACGAGCCGTCCGGCAAAGCGAGAAAATGCCGCTTTTTGCTGTCGGCAAGGGCGATATCCTCCACCTTCTGTCCGTCCAGCACATGATCCCGGATGAACTGGTAGTGGGGCAGGATGCGGGTCTCGGTCAGGCCAAGGCCGTTCATCCAGCGGGAGTAGTGCGGGTCGGCGGCTTCGCCCGGTTCCTCGGGCGCGGCGTACACGATGTGGGCGGCGTTCATGCTGCCGGCACTCACGCCCATCACGATGCCGTGGTAGCCGTGGAAAAGCCCCGGCAGGCCCAGCTGAGCAAAAAAGTGGTTCTGGGTGGGCACGTGCCCGCCGCACAGCATCACAAAGCCGCTCTGGGACAGAAGAGAACCGATCTCTTCGGCATTGCGGGCATCGCAGGGGATGAGCGCCGTCAGGGGCAGGTGGGCGTTCGCAAAACTCTGAGCAAACACCCGGCACATCTCGTCGTTCTGCTCGTAGGCATAGGGGTCTGCCGCAATGGCAAGGCCCAGCACGGCGTGATCCGGCCAGACGGCCCGCAGGTTCGCCACAAAGTGGTTGCGCGTGTCCAGCACCGGAATATCCGGCCCCGGCTCAAAGGGGCAGCCGCTGGGGCTGCTGGTCAAAAACAATGTCATAATGATTCCTCATAAAAAGTGAATAAAGGCTGTGTCCATTTTAACACGATTTTGCTGCCAGCGGCAGAGCCAGAATCACCAAAAAAATCCCCCGCTTTTCGCCGTTTCGCAGAAAGCAGGGGATCTTATCATGCCTTGCGGTAATGGAACACCTTGTCCTTGGTGAGGAGCATGGCTGCGCTCACGGCCAGAGCCGCCAGCTCGGCGGCGGTGACGGCCAGCCAGATGCCGTCGATGCCCAGCAGCAGCGGCAGCAGGAGAATGGCGATCACCTGAAACGCCAGCGTGCGCAAAAAGGAGATCAGCGCGCTGGTCACGCCGTCGCCCAGCGCCGTGAAGAAGGAGGACGCATACACGTTGAAGCCCATGATGAGGAAGCTCAGCGCGTACAGCCGGAAGGCCCGGCTGGTCAGGGCCAGCAATTCCGCATCGTAGCCCACGAAAATGCGCGCCACACAGGGGATGATGAACATGGAAGCCAGTGTCAGGGTTACGGCCACCACGGCGATGAGCCGCAGGCTTTTCCGGTAGAGGTTGTGCACCTCGGCGTGGTTGCGGGCACCGTAGTGGAAGCTGACGATGGGCGCACTGCCCACGGCATAGCCCACGAACACCGCCACGAACAGGAAGGCTGCGTACATGATGACACCGTAGGCGGCCACACCGTTCTCACCGGCCAGACGCAGCAGCTGGTAGTTGTACAGGATATTGACCAGCGACATGGAAAGGTTGGTCATCAGCTCGGAAGAGCCGTTGATGCAGGCATCCCGCAGGACTTTGCTGTAAAAACTGGTCTTGCACAGGTGCAGGCGGCTGGAGTTGCTGCGGTCGATGAAGTAGAACACCGGCAGTACGCCGCCCACCAGCTGGCTGATAAAGGTGGCAATGGCCGCGCCCTCCACGCCCCAGCCCCAGATACCCACCATCAGCACATCCAGCACCATGTTGGTGCAGCCCGCGCCCACGGTGAACCAGAAGCCGAGGTGCGGCTTTTCGGCGGTGACGAAAAAGCTCTGGAACATATTCTGCAGCGCAAAGGTGGGCAGGGACACCATCAGGATGCGTCCATAGCGCACCGCATAGTCCAAAAGCTCCCCCTTGGCACCCAGCAGCACGGCAATGGGCCGCAGGAACACAATGCCCAGCACGGCCAGCACACTGACCGAGACCAGAGCCGCCAGCAGGAACAGGGTGAAATAGCAGTCGGCCTTTTTCTGGTCGCCCTCGCCCAGGGTGATGCCCACGATGGCGCTGCCGCCGGTGCCCAGCATAAAGCCGATGGTGCCCAGCAGCATGGGCAGCGGCATGATGAGGTTGACCGCCGCAAAGGCCGTCTTGCCCACAAAGTTGGAGACACACAGGCCGTCCACGATGCCGTAGATGGAGGTGAACAACATGGTACCGATGCAGGGCAGTACGAACCGCAAAAGGCGGGAATAGGTAAAATGATCGGAAAGCTGGATCCGCTGCTTGGACATGGCGTCCTCCTTTCTGCACAAGGTGCAAAAAACGGGCCGGATAAATGTCCGCGAGTGCACGCCCGGCCTCGATCTGCTTCGTCACTACGGCAACGAAACCTCCGGCGGGGCGCTGTCTGCACGGCATCTTATCCGGCCCGTTTCAAATTACGTTGAAAACGGTCCTCCGATGAACCGAAAAAGAGCATATCAGAATTTATTTTTGTTGTCAAGGCAGAAAAATCAAAAAATCGGCATTCGGGGCCAAAATTCATAAACTGTCTCTTCCCAACATTTATCAAACCTGTTAGAATGATAAAAGTTTTTTCATAGATCCGGAAAGGAGAACTCCTGTTTTGATGAAACGTTTTTATACCGCCATCGTGCGCCGCCGCAGGCTGGTGCTGGCGGTGTTTGCACTGGCGGCTGTGCTGAGCGTGTTCGCTGTGCGTCAGGTAAAGGTGGATTACGATATCAACGACTATCTGCCGCCGGAATCCCCCTCCACCACCGCCATCGAGGTGATGAACGGTGCTTTCACCGGCGGCATCCCCAACATGCGGGTCATGGTGCGGGATGTGACGGTGCCGCAGGCGCTGGAGTACAAGGAGAAGCTTGCCGCCATCGACGGAGTGTCCTCCGTTGCATGGCTGGACGACAGTCTGGATGTGACAGTGCCTTTGCAGATGCAGGACACCGCCACGGTGGAGAGCTATTATAAGGATGGCTGCGCCCTGTTCACCGTGACGGTGGAGGACGAGAAGCGTCTGGAAGCCGTGGCTGCCGTGCGGGATCTGATCGGGGAGGGCAACGCGCTGGAGGGCGCGGCGGTCTCCACTGCCGTTGCCACCAACTCCACCGTGACCGAGGTGGCAAAGATCGCCGCCATCGCGGTGGTGTATGTGCTGTTCATCCTGATCCTGACCACCGATTCCTGGGCGGAGCCGCTGCTGGTGCTGACGGGCCTTGGCGCGGCCATCCTGCTCAACAACGGCACGAACCTCATCTTCGGCACCATCTCGTTTGTGACGAATGCGGCGGGCAGCATCCTGCAGCTGGCGGTGTCGCTGGACTACTCGGTGTTCCTGATCCACCGCTTTGAGGAGTGCCGGGCTGAAAACCCGGATGCCAGCCCGGAGGACTGCATGGTGGACGCCCTGTGCAGATCCACCGGCTCCATTCTGTCCAGCGGCCTGACCACCGTCATCGGCTTTCTGGCACTGGTGCTCATGCAGTTCCAGATCGGCCCGGATCTGGGCCTTGCGCTGGCAAAGGGCGTGGTGCTGAGCCTTGTCACCGTGTTCACCTTCATGCCCGCGCTCACGCTGGCAGCGTATCAGTGGATGGATAAGACCCACCACAGGCCCCTGCTGCCCAGCTTTGACAAGTTTGGCCGCTTTGTGGCCCGCATCATGCTGCCCATGGCGCTGGTGCTGGTCATTCTGATGGTGCCCAGCTATCTGGCCTCCAACTCGAACCAGTATTACTACGGTGCCGCCCACATGTTTGGCGAGAACACCCGTCTGGGTGCGGATACCGCCGCCATTGAGGAGACCTTTGGCCGCAGCGACACCTACGTTGTACTGGTGCCGGAGGGCGACACCGCCACGCAGCAAAAGCTTTCGGATGCACTGCACGCCATCCCGGAGGTGACCGGCATCCTTTCCTACGTGGACAACGCAGGCGCGTCCATTCCGCCGGAGTTCGTGCCCGGGGATACGCTGGGGCTGTTGGTCTCCGGCGGCTACACCCGCATGGTGCTTACGGTGGATGCCGACACCGAGGGCGATGGGGCCTTTGCGCTGGTGGAGCGGGTGCGCACCACGGTGCAGCAATATTACCCGGACAATTATTATCTGGCCGGTCAGGGCGTGAGCACCTATGACCTGATGGACACCATCACGGCCGACATGGTCAAGGTGAACCTGTTGGCCATCGGCGCAGTATTCCTGATCCTGCTCCTTATGAAGCGCCAGCTGCTTTTGCCTATCATTCTGGTGCTCAGCATCGAGACCGCCATCTGGATCAATCTGGCCATCCCGTACTTCCGGGGCCAGTACGTGTTCTACATTGCCTACCTCATCATCAGCTCGGTGCAGCTGGGCGCTACGGTGGATTACGCCATCCTCTTCTCCGACCGCTATCAGGAGTTCCGCGAGACGCTGGGCCGCAAAGAAGCCGTTGCGGCCACGGTGTCCGCCGTGACCACCTCGGTCAGCACCACCGGCAGCGCCATGGCGGTGGTGGGATTCCTGATGGGAGCCATTTCCACAAACCAGCTGCTGGGCCAGCTGGGCAATTTTCTGGGCGTGGGCAGTCTGGTGTCGCTGGCCATCGTGCTTTCGGCACTGCCGGGCTTTTTGTATCTGGCCGACCCGCTCATTATAAAAAAGAAAAGACAGCCGAAGGAGGCTTGACCGAGATGAAACATCGATTTGTGCGCCGGGTGTCGGCGCTGGCACTGGCAGGCTGCCTGCTGGCGGGCAGCAGTCTGCCAGCTTTTGCAGCAGCCTCCGCTGCCAAGGAAGAGGTCATTTATGCAAATCTTACGGCCTCCGGTGCTGTGACCGGCGTGTACGCCGTGAACAGCTTTTCCGTGCAGGCGGGGGACACCGTTGCGGACCATGGCAGCTACACTGCCGTGCGCAACATGACCACGAGCGATGCCGTGGAGCAGAGCGGCGATACGGTCACGGTGCATGTGACAGAGGACGGCAAGCTCTATTATGAGGGCACCATGGATGCCGCCACGGCCCTGCCGTGGGTGGTAAAGCTGACCTATACGCTGGACGGGGCAGAAATCAGCCCCGACGAGCTGGGCGGCAAAAGCGGTGCCCTTTCCATCCGGCTGCAGGTGAGCCGCAACCCGGACTGCACCGGCAGCTTTTTTGACGACTACGCGCTGCAGGTGACCATGGGTCTGGACACCGGCCTTGCCCGGAACATCAGCGCGCCGGGCGCTACGGTGGCGAATGTGGGCAGCAAAAAGCAGCTTTCCTACATCCTGCTGCCGGGCGCGGACAGCGACGTGACCGTCACCGCCGATGTGACGGATTTTGCCATGGACGCCGTTTCCCTGAACGGCGTGCGGCTGAACCTGAACCTCGACCTCGGGGATATGGACCTGACCGGGATGCTGGAACAGCTGCAGAGCGGTTCCGTGCAACTGGACGATGGTGCCAACGCGCTGGCAGACGGCATTGCGCAGGTGCAGGCGGGGCTGGACACCCTGAACGGCAATTCTGCCGCTCTGACCGGCGGCTCAGCCCGGGTGCGTGGGGCCCTCACCCAGATGCAGACCGCGCTGAACGGCATCTCGGCCTCCACCGACGAGCTGAACACCCTGCTGGATGCCTCCACCCAGATCCGGGACGGCATTGCCCGGCTGGATGAGGGCGCGGCACAGCTGGAGCAGCAGGTGAGCTTTGAAGCCTACAAGGCCATCCTGAAAGAGAACGGCCTTGACCTTGACTTGGTAAAGGATGGCAATGCCAAGGCCATCCAGCAGCTGCAGGGCATGGTGTGGATGATGCCACAGCTCAAGGATGTGATCCTGCTTTTGCAGGGGTCTACGGCCAACATCGATGCCATGCAGACCTATCTCGACACCGTGAACGGCGGAATTGCCCAGCTGCATGAGGGCAGCAGCACCCTGAACGGCAGCTACGGCGAGTTTGATGCCGGGGTGCGTCAGCTGGCCGGTGTGCTTGCTGGGATGCTGGGCAATCTCTCGGTGCTCACCGACGGCGTGAACCAGCTTGCCGCCCAGTACGTCCAGCTGGACGACGGCCTGAACGCCTACACCGACGGTGTAGCCCAGCTGAAGGCGGGCGTTGCGCAGCTGGCGGAGGGTGCTGCACAGCTGACCGGCGGCACCGGCGAGCTGCGCAGCAGCGTTTCCGGCATCGACATGGGTGCCCAGCTGGACGGCCTGCTGAACAGTCTTTCCGGCGGCGGGGAGGTGCAGAGCTTCACCTCGGCAGAGAACACCGAGGTGGGCGCGGTGCAGTTTGCGTTGCAGACCACTGCCATCACAGCCCCGGCTCCAGCAGCCCAGCCGGAACCGGCGGCTGTGACCCTGACCTTCTGGCAGAAGCTGCTCAAGCTGTTTGGACTGTATAAAGGCTGATTTTTATGATACGGGGAATGCTTCCCGCACAGAGAGTGGTCGCGTGTTTAAAGTTTGATGCCTTTTGCAAAATGCATCGCCGCCGGGTATGTTCTCTTTTGCGTGCCAAAAGAGAACCAGAAAAGCACCCGCTACTTTCGAGGCGCGGGAGGCACGAACTAGGGGCTACACGCCCCTAGTAACCCCAAAGAAGATGGGCTCCATACCAAAAATCCAAGTCGCTTCGCTAAAGGATTTTTTGTGTTACGCCGATTTCAAGGCCCCTCAGCCGCTGCTGCGGCAGCTCCCCGCAGGGGAGCGGGCGCGCTCGTAAGCTTTGTACTCGAGCCAGTAACTTTGCCGCTATGCCAAGGCCTCTCCCTTTGGGAGAGGTGGCAGTGAGTGTAACGAACTGACGGAGAAGGCTAGCCTGCTTTCTCCCGCGCTGCCGTTTGCCGTCCAGTCCTCTCCCGTGAAAAGCGAAAGCCGGAAAATCCGCAGATTTTCCGGCTTTCTTTCTATAATAATCGTTCCGCTAAAGATGCCCAGAGCGAAGCGGAGGGCATTTTAAATCGTCTGCTTCCCGCTGATATCACTCAAAATGATATTCCACCAGTTCGCAGTTTTTGATGCCCGCAGCTGCGTATTCCTCATTGGTCATATCGTAGAAATAGGACTGCACCACCCGGGCGATGCCGTTGTGGGCTACCAGCAGATAGGTCTTGCCGGTGTCGGCCTTCAGCTCGTCCAGCAGGTTGTAGATGCGCTGGGCCAGCTGCATCATGCTCTCGCCGCCGTCGTAGCGGTCGGCGAAGTGGGTCTTGGAAACGCGGAACTCGCCGCCGTTGCGGGGCGTGCCCTCGTATTTGCCAAAGCACTGCTCCCGCAGGCGCGGCTCACACCGGGCGGGCAGGCCGGTGGCCTCGGCAATGGCCATGGCGGTGTCGGCGGCGCGGGACAGGGGAGAGTAGAGGATCTCATCGATGTGCACCCCGCTGGCTTTGACGGCTTCGCCCAGCTTCCGGGCCTGCTGGCGGCCCCGCTCGGTGAGGGGGCTGTCGGTCATGCCGCAGATCTTGTTTTCAACGTTCCAGACGGTCTCTCCGTGGCGGGTGAAATAAAGCGTATGCATGGGTGGCTCCTTACTGGTCGTATCCCGCCTCGATCTCGCGGATGCGGGTGTAGAAAAAGTCGTTGGCAGGGGTGGGCATCCCGTACTTCTTGGCCCGCTGACGCACCACACCGGCAAACTCCTCCACCTCGGTGGGGCGCTTTGCCAGCACATCCTGCCGCATGCTGGGCATGCCCTCGGGGTTAAAGGTGGGCATCATGGCGTCGATGAACTGCACATCGTTGTCCGGCGGCAGGGGCACGCCCTCAAGGTTCGCCAGCCGGATGACCTCCTGCATGGCCGCGCGCATCATGTCCTGTGCTTCGCCGGGCTGGCGCAGGCCGCCGTAGGGCTGGTCAAAGGCGGCTGCGGCCTGATTCAGGCCGTCATTCACCATCAGCTTGTTCCACTGCTTGTAAAGGATATCCCCACAGGGCTCGTTGGCAATGCCGCACTCGTCCAGATAGTCAGCCACGGCCTGCACACGGTCGGTCATCTCGCCGCTGCGCTCACCGAACTGGATCTTGCCCGCCTGATTGAACACCAGCGTGCGCCCGGTGCGGGTGGCGTCCATGCCGATGGCAACGCTCCACAGGGTGTGGCCGGGATAGGCTGCGTCAATGTGCTCCTCGCTGGTGATGCCGTTCAGCACACTGAGGATCACGGTGTCCGGGCCAATGAACTTTGCAATGTCCTGAATGGCCTGGTCCAGCACGGTGGCCTTCACCGCCACCAGCAGCAGGTCCACCGGCTTGCCCTGGGCCGGGGTGACGTAAGAAAACCGGCATTCCTCGCCGTTGCACACCACCGGTTCGGCAGAGTAGCGGGCAATGCGGTCCTCATCGGCGATGACCTGCACGCCGGGCATTTTGCGCCCGAACAGGATGCCCAGTGCGCCCAGACCGATCAGGGCCGAGGTTTTGATCTTTTTCATAAGTTCCTCCTGCATTTTATGCTTTTTTCAGTGTGCCGTCTGCGGTCAGGACGACCATGCTGCCCTCGTCGATGCCAAGGCGGGTGAGCTCTTTGTCCGGGTAGGGCAGGGTGCGCCGCTCCCCGGCGGGATCGGCCAGCGTGACATCGCACAGCACCGGCTGACCGGCGGGCAGCTCCTCGCAGCCATACATCTGCTCTTCAATGCGCAGAACGCGGTAGGTAGTCTCCATAGCAGCTAAACTCCTTTTTGTAAATACAGCATTTTTATTATAAAGCTCTGCGCGGGGCGCGTCAACCGCATTTGGCTTGACAGCCGGCCGCCCGGCTTGATAAAATAGGAATGATTTTTGGAACAGGGGGGCAGTCACATGAATATTACGGAACTGCGTTATCTGGTGGCCATCCGCAAGTGGGGCTCCGTGAGCGCGGCGGCAAAGCAGCTGTATGCGGCCCAGCCCAATGTGAGCAAGGCGCTCAAGAATCTGGAAGAGGAATACGGCATCCGCATCTTTGAGCGCTCGTCCACCGGCATGATCCCCACCGAACAGGGACGGCATTTTATCCGGCAGGCAGAGCGGGTGCTGGACGAGGTGGACCGGCTGGATCTGGATGCCCGCAGCCGGCAGAGCAGCTGTGCGGAACTGCGGGTGGTGCTGCCCCACGCCACCTACGCTTCCTACGCGACGGTGGATTTTTTGCAGCAGATGGCAGACAGCCAGCAGCTGCGGGTGCATATCCGGGAATCCGGCTCCATGGAAGCGCTGGACCATGTACTGCGGCGGGGCTATCATCTGGCCCTGCTGCGCTACGCGGAGGAGGACGAAGATTATTACCACCGCTACTGCGACCGTCACGGCCTGCACCGGGAGCCGGTGATGGAGTTTGAATACCGGCTGCTGACCAACCGCGAAGGCCCGCTGGCAAAGTGCGAAGTGACCGACATCACCCAGCTGAACAGCTATATGGAAGTCCTGCACGGTGATTTCCAGCTGCCCGGCGGTGAGGACAGCGGCCTGCGCTGGCATACGAACCCGAACCGCCGCATCCATGTGTATGAGCGGTGCAGCCAGTTTTCCATCCTGCAGAACCTGCCCAATGCCTATATGTGGGCTTCGCCCATGCCAAAGCGGGCGCTGGAACAATACCATCTGGTGCTCAGGAAATGCCCGGCCCAGCGCCAGCGCATGAAGGATGTTTTGGTCTATCCGGACAGGGGGACCCTGCGCCCGGAAGAGCAGACCTTTGTGCAGCTGCTGCACAAGCAGGCGGCGCTGACCGTGAAATGACCGCCGAAACCGGTTAAGAACTGGCAAAACATCGGAATGCGGAAAAACCGGAAAGCAAAGGAATTTGGCCGAAAGCCGCAGTGCTTTATGCGCTGCGGCTGTCTTTTTGCTGATAAATCGAACGAAAAAGAGACGAAACATCAGCTAAAAAACTTTGCAGCTATATGGCCTTTGATATGCCCCCATACCAGAAGCATATTATCACTTTTATGAAAAATATGTTAACATAGACCCAGAAAGCTGGCCGGGATGAATGGAAAATATGGAAAATGCTTCCATAATTCCGGCACAAAGAAAAAGGAGGTTTCTGGTATGATCAGTTTCTTACTCTGTCTGGCGATCCTGATCGTGGGCTACTTTGTCTATGGTAAGATCGTGGACAACACCTTCGGCCCGGACGACCGTGAAACGCCTGCTGTGCGCATCAATGACGGCGTGGACTACGTTGTGATGCCCCAGTGGAAGCTGTTCCTCGTTCAGCTGCTGAACATCGCCGGCCTTGGCCCCATCTTTGGTGCCATGCAGGGCGCATTGTGGGGGCCTGTGGTGTTCCTGTGGATCACCTTCGGCACCATCTTTGCAGGCGGCGTGCACGACTACTTCTCCGGCATGATGAGCGAGCGCAACGACGGCGCTTCCATCGCCGAGATCACCGGCAAGTACTTAGGCCCTGTGATGCAGAATGTCATGCGCGTGTTCTCGGTGGTGCTGCTCATCATGGTGGGTACTGTGTTCGCGGTGGGTCCCGCAGGCCTGATCGTGGAGCTGTGCAGTCAGAGCGGCGCTTCCGGCGTGCTCACCTCGCTGCTGTTCTGGCTCATCATTATTCTGGTGTACTACTTTATTGCAACCTTTATCTCCATTGATGCCGTCATTGGCAAGATCTACCCCATCTTCGGTATCTGCCTGATCATCATGGCCATCGGTGTCATCTTCGGCATCTTCACCAATCCCGCCTACACCATCCCGGAGATCTGGGATCACTTCGGCAGCATGCATCCGTCGGGCACTCCCATCTGGAGCTTCATGTTCATCACGGTGGCCTGCGGTGCGATCTCCGGCTTCCACTCCACTCAGTCGCCTCTGATGGCCCGCTGTATGAAGAGTGAGAAGCAGGGCCACTTCGTGTTCTACGGCGCAATGGTCTGCGAGGGCGTTATCGCTCTGATCTGGGCCGCTGCTGGCTGCAGCCTGTACGAGGTGACCGGCGGCCTGAACACCGGTCTGGCCGAAGCACTGGCCATGGGCCAGTCCAAGGCTATTTATGATGTCTGCTCCAAGACCATGGGCGGCGTGGGCATCGCACTGGCAATGATCGGCGTTGTGGTGTGCCCCATCACCTCCGGCGATACCGCGTTCCGTTCCGCTCGTCTGACTCTGGCCGACTGGCTCAAGATCGATCAGGACAGCTACGCAAACCGCCTGAAGCTCTGTGTCCCTGTGCTGGGCGTTGGTGCTTTCCTGGGCATCGGCAACGCACTGGGCTTCATCAACTACACTGTGATCTGGCGCTACTTCAGCTGGACCAACCAGACGCTGGCCATGATCGTTCTGTGGGCCGCATCCATGTACCTGTTCAAGGAAAAGAAGAACTACTGGATCACCGCTGTGCCTGCCACCTTCATGAGCGCGGTCTCTTCCACCTACTTCATTCTGGCTCCCGAATGTCTGGGCGGCCTGCTGAACGCCAAGACCGCAGAAGGCGCAACCATCTACAACACCGCCGTTGCATACCCCATCGGTGTCATCTTTGCCATTGCAATGCTGGCGGTCTTCCTCCACGCAACGAAGAAGGCAGCCCAGAAGGCATGACACGATATATACAAACATATATACAAATGATCTGCTGAATAAGGTACCCTCCGCTGAAATGGCTCGGCGGAGGGTGCTTTGTATTTTGCGGCGTTTCAGGCAAAGAAATCACGATTTGCGGAGAAAATCGAAAACGATTGAGCAACTTGCACAAAAACAGACTGGAAAGTTTGGCAGCAGCGGCTTTGACCGGTTCCGGGAAAGGTCTTTGCCGGGGAATTAAGAAAATTTGTCGTGAATGCGATAAAAATTCTTTGCAGGTATTCCGCGGAAGCATCTTGCCATATACTTTTTGATATGGGAACCATACCAGAAAAATATTAACTGCTTTATGAAAAAAGTGTTAACATGAAGCCAGAGATTGGTCAGAGCCGCAGCTGGGCACGCAAAATGCTGGCTGTGGTTTGAATCAAAAAGGAGGTTTCTGGTATGATTAGTTTCTTACTCTGTCTGGCGCTCTTGATCATCGGCTACTTTGTCTATGGCAAGATCGTTGACAACACGTTCGGACCGGACGACCGCGAAACTCCTGCTGTGCGCATCAACGACGGCGTTGACTACGTTGTGATGCCCCAGTGGAAGCTGTTCCTCGTCCAGCTGCTGAACATTGCAGGTCTGGGCCCCATCTTTGGTGCACTGCAGGGTGCTCTGTGGGGTCCCGTGGTGTTCCTGTGGATCACCTTCGGCACCATCTTTGCAGGTGGTGTGCATGACTACTTCTCCGGTATGATGAGCGAGCGCAACGATGGTGCATCCATCGCTGAGGTCACCGGCAGATACCTTGGACCTGTCATGCAGAACATCATGCGTGTGTTCTCTGTTGTGCTGCTGATCATGGTTGGTACCGTGTTCGCAGTGGGCCCCGCAGGCCTGATCGTTACCCTGTGCAAGAACAGCGGCATGTCCGGTCTGCTGACCACCACCCTGTTCTGGCTGATCATCATTCTGGTGTACTACTTCATCGCAACCTTTATTTCCATTGATGCCATCATCGGTAAGATCTACCCCGTGTTCGGCATCTGCCTGATCATCATGGCTGTGGGCGTTATCTTCGGCATCTTTACCAACCCCGCCTACACCATCCCCGAGATCTGGGCAAACTTCGGCAACATGCATCCGTCGGGCACTCCCATTTGGAGCTTCATGTTCATCACCGTTGCCTGCGGCGCTATCTCCGGCTTCCACTCCACCCAGTCGCCTCTGATGGCTCGCTGCATGAAGAGTGAGAAGCAGGGCCACTTCGTGTTCTACGGCGCAATGGTCTGCGAGGGCGTCATCGCTCTGATCTGGGCCGCTGCCGGCTGCGCACTGTACACCATCACCGACGGCAAGATGGCTGGTCTGGCCGAGGCTCTGGCTGCTGGTCAGTCTGCTGCCATCTACGACGTGTGTGCAAAGACCATGGGCGGCGTTGGCATTGCTCTGGCAATGATCGGCGTTGTCATCTGCCCCGTCACCTCCGGCGATACCGCGTTCCGTTCCGCTCGTCTGACCCTGGCCGACTGGCTCAAGATCGATCAGGACAGCTACGCAAACCGCCTGAAGCTCTGCATCCCGGTTCTGGGCGTTGGTGCTTTCCTTGGCATCGGCAACGCAATGGGCTTCATCAACTACACCGTGATCTGGCGCTACTTCAGCTGGACCAACCAGACGCTGGCCATGATCGTTCTGTGGGCTGCATCCATGTACCTGTTCAAGGAGAAGAAGAACTACTGGATCACCGCTGTGCCCGCTACCTTCATGAGCGCTGTGTCCTGCACCTACTTCGTGCTGGCACCTGAGTGCCTGGGCAAGATGATCAATACTTACGCAGACGGCAAGCTGGTCGCTTACAACACTGCCGTTGCATACCCCATCGGCATCATCTTTGCAATCGCAATGCTGGCACTCTTCATCCATGCTACCAAGAAGCACACCGCTTCTCAGAAGGCATAAGGATGTCTGCCGCACCGCATAAGCCTTAAACTCTGACACCCCCGCCGCTGCACCCTGCAGTGACGGGGGTGTTTTGACATAACAGACAAACCTTTTGTGCAAATCTTAGCAGCAGAAGGGGTTGCATTTTGAGGGCTGCAGTGCGAAAATAGAACCGGTGATTTTATTTGGAATGGCTGCAGCATCTGCGGCTGGACCGGAAACTAACAGTAAAGAAGGGAACTTCCATGATCTTCAAACCTGCACAGCTGGGTATGGCAAAGCTTGATCAACAGGAGCTGGTGGAGGACAGAAAGTCCTGCAAAAAGATCGGCCCCTGCGGCGTTGGCAAAAAGGCGCTGTACCTCAACAGCTTTTACATCGACCGCCGCTATTATCTGCCCTACGGCAGCATCAGCCGCGTGTTCAAGCGGGTGGCTATGAGCTCCGGCGGCTTTACCGGCAAGGGCATGTTTGCCTCCATGGCCTACCTTGTGGTGGAGTACGATGGCGGCAAGCAGAAGCAGTGCAACTTCAAGGACGAGCGGGATGTGGACAAGCTGCTGGAGGTGCTGGCCAAAGAGCAGCCGCAGATCCATCTGCTCAGCGCAGCCGGTGAGCAGATGCTGCAGAAGAAGGAAGCCGAAAAGGCCTCCCGCAAGCTGCCGGAAAGCGAGCTGACCGACGATGCCCGTCACAGCATCACCGTGCTGCGCAGGGCAAAAGAATACCTGGAAGCAAAGCCGGAAATCGCCGATGAGCTGAGTGCAGCCGAGCGCCGCAAGCGCGCCCAGCTGCAAAGCAAGCCGGTGTACCGCTATGTGGCACTTGCCATCTTTGTTATGGGCATCGTCTCCGCGGCCTACGGCCTGTATGCCGTTACCACCCACACCGGCGGCTATGGCATCTACTTTGCACTGTTTGGCTTTGCAGCCATCTTCCTGTTCTCCAGCTACAACATGCTGCCCACTGCCCACAACAACCACAGCGCCATCATGAAGCGGGCCGAGAAGGCCGAAGCTGCTATGGCAGAATACGTGAAGCACTACCCGAACGGCGCCTTCCCGGTGCCCAGCCATTACGCACATCCCATTGTGCTCAAGCAGATGAGCGATGCCATTGAAGAGGGCCGCGCCGTCACCGTGCCGGAGGCTTTGACTGCCGTGGAAAACCGCCTGAAGTCCCTGAACGCAGATGTGCAGGTGGAACAGGAGGAATACGACGAAGTGGTGGTCATCAAGGCGATGTTCCTGAACCACGATTATCAGTAAGCGCGTTTTGTGCAGAATGTGAAGAAGATTTGAACTTTTTTGTCGGGTCTGCACATTGACCGCGCAAAGATCCTGTGTTATCATAAAACCAGCCGAAATGTTACCCGCGAGGGGCATGATCGACTGGTTTTTATTTTGAATCATTGGAATGTTACTCTTTGAGGCATGACCGGGTTGAGAAGGCACGAAGTGCCGTACCGTTTGCTTTGAAGGGTTTTTTCTTTGTCGGAGGAACACAGAGCAGGAGGGACGGACACCGATGCAGGCACTGCGCAGGATCAACAACAATGTGGCGCTCTGCCGGGATGGCAGCGGCCGGGAGCTGATCGCCATGGGAAAAGGCGTCGGCTTCGGCAGTTTCCCGCGGGAGCTGGCCCTGAGCGAGATCGAGCGGACCTTCTACGACACGGACGAAAAGTACCGGCAGCTGGTGGCGGAACTGCCCGAAGATGTGCTGGCCTTTGCGGCCCGCATCGTGGAGATCGCCGGAAACGAACTGCCCTACGCCCTCAGCCCCAATGCCGCCTTTACGCTGGCCGACCACATCAGTTTTGCCATGGAACGCGCCCGGAAGAACATCCGGGTCAAGATGCCGCTGGCCTACGATGTGGAGCAGCTGTACCCCGCCGAATACCGCATAGCACAGCACGCCATCCGCCGCATCCGCAAGGAATTCTGCGTGGCGCTGCCGGAGTGCGAAACGGCCGGCATCGCCATGAGCCTGCTGAACTCCAAGCTCACCCAGGACGAACCCCAGTCCGCCGAGACGGACCGGGACGAGGAGATGCTGGAGGATGTGACCGAGATCGTGGAAAACGAGCTGCACATCCTGGTGGAGCGTTCCGGATTCAATTATTCCCGCTATGCCACCCATATGCAGTACCTGTTCCAGCGCATCCACACGGGGCAGGCCATCCGCAGCGACAATCTGCAGCTGTACACCAGCCTGCGGGAGGAGTTCCCGGAGATCGCCGCCTGCGTGGAAAAGATCGCCCAGCACATCGAACGGGAATGGCACAGCGCTCTGACCGAGGAAGAGAAACTGTACCTCATCCTCCACGTCAACCGCATCTGCATCAAAGAAGGAATGTAACCTGCACAACGGCAGGGCATGACCTTGCGCACAGCTATCACAGAGGGGAACTCTGCGTGCTGGGCGTGAGGTCTTTTTTGTTGGTTTTCCGGCGGAAGGTGCACCCCGCCGCGGACATACATCCGGTTTGTAGTTGTTTATAAAAAGAAAAGGAGAATCCCTATGGCAGCAAACAAAAACGCCCAGATTGCCCAGAGCGTTCTGGCAGCGGTGGGCGGCAAAGAGAACATCGTGTCCGTCACCCATTGCATGACCCGCCTGCGCTTCAACCTGAAAGATATGAGCATCCCCAAAGATGACGAAGTAAAGGCCATCAAGGGCACCATGGGTGTGGCCCGCAGCAGCGGTCAGTATCAGGTCATCGTGGGCACCAACGTGGACAATGTGTGCGCGGAGCTGTGCACCCTGGCCGGTCTGGAGCAGGCCGCGACCGTCAGCGAGAACCTGGACGCCCCCAAGGAGCCGCTGACCCTGAAAAAGGTGGGCAGCAACATCATGGCTTACCTGTCCGGAAGCCTGACCCCCATCATCCCGGTGGTGCTGGCCGCGGCCATTTTCAAGAGCATCGTGGCCGTGTTCGGCCCGGATATGCTGGGCATCCTCTCCACCGAGAGCGACCTCTACAAGCTGTTCACCTTCGTCGGTGACGCGGGCTATTACTTCTTCCCGCTGCTCATCGGCTACACTGCCGCCAAAAAGCTGAACGCTACCCCGGTCATGGGCATCTTCATGGGTGCCATCCTGCTGCATCCCACCTTCGTCAGCATGGCCGCCGAGGGCACGTCCTTCAGCGTCTACGGCATCCCCTGCACCCCGCAGAACTACGGCAGCACCATCCTGCCCATCCTGCTCACGGTCTGGATCATGAGCTATGTGGAAGCATTCCTGAAAAAGCATCTTCCGGACGCTGTCAAGATCATGCTGGTTCCGACCCTGACGACAGCCATCATGCTTCCCATCGTGCTGTGCGTCTGCGGACCGATCGGCGGTATCCTCGGTAATTACATCTGCGCAGCCGTTATCTGGTTCGGCAACTACTTCGGATTCCTCGGCGCGGCTGTCATCGGTGCGCTGTGGGAGTTCCTCGTCATGACCGGTATGCACCATGTCCTGATCGCCCAGATGATCCAGCTGTTTGCCGCAAATGGCTATGATCCGGTCGTTTCTCTGGGCGCGACTTCCGCAAGCATGTCTGTCGCCGGTATGTGCATCGGTATGGCTCTGGCACTGCGTGACAAAGAAGAGCGCGCGCTGAGCTGGAGCTACACGATCGCCGAGATCATCGGCGGTGTTACGGAGCCGGGTCTGTATGGCATCGGCATGAAGTATAAGAAGCCCTTCATTGGTATGGCGATCGGCGGTGCCGCAGGCGGTCTGTACGCAGGTCTGATGGGCGTCAAGGCATATGTCATGGTTCCTGTCGCCAACTTCCTTGCGCTGACTGCATATACCGGCGGAAACGCGTCCAACATCATCAATGGCGTGATCTCCGGTATCGTTGCCATCGTCGTGGCTGCAATCGCAACCTATCTGCTCTGCCGTGAACCGAAAAAGAACTGATTTTTGAGAGGCAAAAAGATGAAAAGACGTATTCTGGTTCGTGCTGACGACATTGGTTACTGCCGCGGTGTCAACTATGGCATTGCCGACAGTGTATGGAACGGCATCATCCGCTCGGCAGGTGTCATGCCGAATATGCCGGAAAGCAAGCATGGTGTCGATCTGCTGAAAGGCTCCGGCGTCTGCTTCGGGATGCACACCAATGTCTGTCTGGGAAAACCCTGCGCAGACCCGGCAAAGATCCCCAGCCTGCTGGACGAAAACGGCAATCTGAAGAGCAGCCGCACCTACCGGGAAGCCTGGAAGCGCGGCGAGGAGATCACGAACCTGGACGAAATGGTGATCGAGATCGAGGCGCAGTATCACCGCTATCTGGAGCTGGTGGGGGAGAAGCCCCACTACTTCGAGGCCCACGCCGTGATGAACGCCAACCTCTCCAAGGGCCTGGCCATCGTGGCGGAAAAGTACGATCTGCCCTATCTGCCCACCAGCTTTGAGCCGACCGGCACGCCCTTCTGCGGCCATACGCTCATTACCTGCATGGACAGCATGAAGCCCGGCTACGACCCCTTTGCCAGCCTGCAGAAGGCCGTGCTGGCCGAGTACGCCGAGGGCCAGTGCCCCATGTTCGTGTGCCACCCCGGCTACATCGACGATTACCTCCTCCACCATTCGTCGCTGGTGGACCCGCGCCCCATGGAGGTGGCCATGGCCACCGACCCCGCCACCAAGCAGTGGCTGAAAGAGCACGACGTCACCGTTGTGACCTACGACGAGTTGTAAAAGGAAAACGGCCTCGCCCTCTCCGTCATCGCTGGCGCGATGCAACCTCTCCCAAAGGGAGAGCTGCCGAACGAAGTGAGGCTGAGAGGGCGAGCCAACGAAAAAGAAAAACATCCGCAACAAAGTTTCTTGAATTTTTGGAAAATCGAAAGAAACCGTTGCGGATGTTTTTGTTTTGTTAAGCGTTCTGTGCGGCGGGAGCCTGGAAAATTTTCATGGACTCCTTGTAGCAGTGCACGAAGTACAGGATCTCGGCAAAGGCGGTCAGCGCCCAGCTGCATGGATACAGCAGGTACAGCGCCGGGATCGTGTGGAAGTAGGCGAAGATGGTGTACACCCAGATGACCCGGAACACGCAGGAACCCATCACCACGATGATGGTGGGTACCACAGTCTTGCCAAGCCCGCGGGAAGCGGCGATGGTGCAGTCCATGAACGCCGAGATGCAGTAGGCGAACGCCATGACGCAGATGCGCTTCATGCCGGCATCGATGACGGCGGCTTCGGTGGTGAACAGGCTCAGGAAGGTGCGGCCAAAGAGGAACAGGCTTCCGCCCAGGATCAGGCCCACACCAAAGGAGTAGGCCAGACTGATGAAATAACTCTTCTTTACGCGGTCCGGCTTGCCAGCGCCGTAGTTCTGGCTCATAAAGCTTGCACAGGCCATATAGAATGCGGCCATGCAGTCGTAGATCATGGCATCGGCATTGGCGGCGGCGCTGTTGCCCTTGACCATGAGAGAGTCGAAGGAGTTGACCCCTGCCTGAATGAACAGGTTTGCAATGGCGAAAATGGCATTCTGGAAACCGGCCGGAAGACCAAGGCCCAGAATGCTCTTTGTTGTGGCGGGGTCCAGATGCAGCTTTTTGGTGTCCAGCACGTAGCAGTCCTGCACTTTGGTCAAAGCGTGCAGGATCAGCCCGGCAGAGGTGCACTGCGAAATGGCACTGGCCAGCGCCACGCCCATGACGCTTAACTGGCACACGATGACAAAAAACAGGTTCAGTGCAATGTTCAGTGCGCCCGCAATGGACAGGTACATCAGCGGCTTTTTGGTGTCGCCGATGGCGCTGAACACAGCGTTGCCGAAGTTGTACAAGGCCAGAGCGGGCATACCAAGGAAGTACACCCGCAGGTACAGGATGGCACCGGGCAGCAGGTCGTCCTTGGTGTTCAGCAGCCGCAGCATGAAGGGGGAACCCAGCAGGCCGACGAACAGCAGCACCACACCCGCGATCAGGCTGACGATGGCGGCGGAGTGGACAGTCTTTTCCACATCGTGCTCGTGCCGTGCACCGTAGAAGCGGGCCACCAGCACGTTGATGCCGCCGCTCAGGCCGATCAGGAAGCCGGTGAACAGGCTGACGAGGATGCTGGTGGAACCCACCGCGCCCAGCGCTGTAGAGCCTGCAAACCGGCCTACCACGGCCACGTCCGACATGTTGAACAGCACCTGCAGCAGGTTGGAAAGCGCCAGCGGCAGACTGACCAGAAAGATCTGTTTGGCCAGAGGGCCTTCGGTCAGTGTTTTGGTATTTGATTTCATGTTCTCTTTTTATCCTTTAACCTAAACCGTGCCCGCGCACACCGGGGCACACCCTCTATTATATGGGCCGCTGCGGCTTTTGCAAGATAGCATCGACATTTCATATTTGATTTTTTTGTGTGGCTGTGCTATACTACTTTACACCGATGAAATAAATATGTGCGATCGTAGCTCAGCTGGATAGAGCGTTCGGCTCCGACCCGGAAGGCCAGAGGTTCGAATCCTCCCGGTCGCACCAAGAATCCCCGACACACTTTCGTGTGCCGGGGATTCTTTTTGTGCGATCGGGAGGATTCGAACAGCACGGCCCTGCACAGCAGGGCAAGCAATCAGCCCAGCGGGCTGTTGCTTAGTGCGCGGTTCCCAGCGTGTAGGAATGTCTAACAACAGGCTGCGATTTACGGTGCGCCGGGAGGATTCGAGTTATCCTTTTTTGTTTTTCATCCAGATGCGGTACAGCCCGTCTGTGATGAGGGTCTCCCGGTATAGAATGGGGGTGCAGCATGCTTCCCGGATGGGAATGGGCAGATTGCCGGTGGCATAGAATGCTGTCTGCGGGCCAAGCTCTGCGCAGAAACGTTCCGCCAGACCGTCCAGCAGGCTGGCGGTGCCCAGTACAAAGCCGTTCTGCAGGCAGGAAGAGGTGCTCTTGCCCAGAATGGATGCAGGAGCCTTTGCGGCAAGGTCGATCTGCGGCAGCTGAGCGGTGTTCTTTACCAGTGCGCTCAGCGAGAGCTGCGGCCCGGGCAGGATCACTCCGCCCACAAGCTCCTGCTTGGCATTGACTGCCATCATGGAGATAGCGGTGTCGGCTGAGATCACCACCAGCGGCCCGGAACACTCTGCCAGTGCAGCAACAGCACCGCATAAAAGCTCGGCGCCCAGCTGGGCGGGGTTGTCCAGCCGAAGCTTGATGCCGCTTTTCAGGCCGGGGCCGACCGTCAGGATGCGCGCATTGCAGAGGATGCGCAAAGCGGAAAGAACCCGGCCGCTCAGCACGGGCACTACACTGCCCAGAATACCGCCTTCAATTTGTGCCGGCGATGCACCGTGCAGAGAGAGCAGATTCACCAGACGGATGGCGTATTCGTCCACCGTTGCGGCGGTATCAGAGTGCAGCCGTCCACAAAAACGCAGAGTATCCTGCTCGTAGCCGCCCACGGTGATGTGGGTGTTGCCAATGTTGACGGTGAGTATCATAAACAAAGCCCTCCTCTGCAGCGCAATATAATGTATATATAATATAATAGCGCGCCCGCCGCGGATACTGACACAGGACATGGCGCTTCTCCCTTATAGAATAAGTATAGCTACCTTACACAGGATGCTGGGGGATGACTCCATAATACGTTCTGCCCGCCGCCTTGTCAAGAAAAAGGCACGCCCTGAAACGGGTGAAAAACAGGGAGATCCTTTATTCTGCAAAGAAAATGGAAAAAATCCGTCAAAAAGTGTTGACAAGGAGGCAGGGGTGTGGTATTATACTTGAGCGCCAAGCGCTGAGGCAAAAGAATGACTTCCAAAGCCTCAGCAGGAAGCCCTTGAAAAGAACCAATAGACGCTGAAAAGTTCCAGTTTGTTCTGAGAAGCTTCTCGGATATCCAAGTTCAGAAAGTTCAAAAGCTTCTAAAAAATAAGGCTTGACAAAAAACCACTTCAGTGGTAAAATAAACAGGTCGTCAGCCGCAAGGCTGAGGCGCTACAGGACCTTGAAAATTGAACAATATCGAAAAACTTG